>OFHA01000527.1_pt1 | contig 33140 bp, 31 predicted proteins | sample 1521891 | NCBI WGS metagenome assembly OFHA01 (sample SAMEA3504089, study PRJEB24116) | mouse gut metagenome | biome: mouse gut; feature: mouse-associated habitat; material: faeces | place: Denmark | collected 2011
CCCGCCACAAACCTTTCTGACAGTGGGTATTCTTAAAAAGAAACATTCATATGCTTGCTACGGAACTTTTTGTAAAGGAATGGGAGGGAAAAGATAATATAAGCGGGTGGCTGTTCTCTTGGAAATGTTACGCAATTAAAGGGCATTTTTGAAGGAAAAGGTATAAACGACCTTGTTCTATTGACTTTGGTTTCTGAAAAGCCTTTAATTGCAAGGTTTATTGAACCTTTATTGCGTAACATAACAGCGTAAATACAAGAGCAGTTCTAAACTTTCTTTGTACTTGTATTTATTGCCTTGGTTGTGGTGCTAAAATGGTGCCCAACTTCACAAAACCACCTTATAAGGAGATACGGCAGGAGAAATGAAGATATGCGGAAAACCTTGGTTTTAAGCCATTTTCTCATGGTGTCATAAACATTTATGAGGACTTATAAGAAGATTTTCGTTTATAAAATCAATAAAAAAGATTATCCGTGAACAATCCAAATATTTTTCCTTTATGATTGATAAATCATATTTATCTGAATATATTAGTAGTAATTCTTCTGCAAATGGGGAACCATGTGTGAAAGAGGAAATGTTAAATATCACACAAGAAGATAAATCAGTTATTATCAAGTATTTATTGGATATCATGAAAACGCATGATATAATTACAGAAGAAGAGTATCAGGCAGTTTTATACAAATATAACTAAGGGGTGCGGATATATGGAAGAAAAAAAGTTAAGAGCCGTATTCTATGCAAGGGTAAGCACTGAGGAAGAAGAGCAGTTAAATGCAGTCGAAAAACAGATTGAAGAAAATCGGGATGTTATCAGTGTAAAAGGTTGGATATTAGTTGATGAATATATAGATAAAGGAATAACAGGCACACAAACAAAGAAAAGAAATGAGTATATGAGAATGCTTGATGATATCAGAAAAGATAAATTTGATATTATTGTAGTAAAAGATCAATCAAGATTACAGCGTAATACTATGGACTGGTACATATTTTTGAATGAGATTGTACAGTATCGAAAGAAATTATATTTGTATTTGGAAAATACATTTTTTGATTCAAAGGATAAATTCATATTTGGTATTAAAGCAATGATGGCAGAGGAATATAGCCGTGATCTGAGTAAAAAGGGTAATGCAGCTAAAAGAAGAAGACAGGAAAAAGGCAAACCAATCATTACTAACCGAACATGGGGATTTAAGAATATCAACGGTGAAATCTTGATAGACGAAGAGGAAGCTGAACTTGTAAGACGCATATATCAATTATTTGCTGATGGATTTGGTGGGCGTGTTGTTGCCAGAATTCTACGTGATGAAGGCATAAGGAACAGGAACAATAAAACACTATCAGAAAATACAATACGCGATATAGTGAAAAATCCGCTTTATAAAGGTATTGCAGTGATGAATAAAGAACATTTTGACTTTGAAGCAAAGAAGATTATTAAGAATCCTGAAGGTGAGTGGATATACAGAGAAGGAATCGTGCCTCCCATCATTGATAATGAATTGTGGGAAAAAGCGAATGCACAGATAAACAGCAGGAAAACCATAGACAGAACACATAATGTAGGTATAAATAAGGGTAACAATCTATTATCATCTAAAATCATTTGTGGTGAGTGTAGTTCCAAGTACTGGAGAAATAAAAGGGCGCAGGGAGTTTACTGGTACTGCAGTGAGGGTGCACGTTCTGGAAAGGTGAGAGAAAAAACAGGAATGAAGTGTGTATCCCTAAATCTAAAAGAGGATGAAATATTATCTCTGGTAGAATATTTGGGGAAGCAATTGATCGCAAAAGAAAAGACAGAAGAAATTTTGAGCGATGCAATTAAAAAGATTTATGAAGGACTATCTGATTTTAACAGCGGTGAAAATATAGAAGATATCCAGGCACAACAGGAAAAACTGAATAAAAGAAAAGACACACTTATGGATTTATTGCTGGATGGAACAATTTCAAAACCGGATTATTCATTGAAAATAAATGATATTACAAAACAGCTTGTTATCTTGAACGAAAAGCAAATTAGATTACAAGGGGAAAAAGAAGAAAACGGTGAATTGTTCGAACGCTTGAATAGGGTAAGAAAACTTTTTCAGGATGATACAGAAAAGGGAATAGAAGTTCCTTTGATGTGTTCCCATATTGAGCAGATCAGGGTATATGAAAAAAGGCTGGATGTATATCTTGATTTTTTAAAGGATGCAGATTGTTTATCTGTAAATTATGACAAGAAAAACCGAAAAAACATTTCACATATGCCTATTTGTGTGGGTGGAAAATTACCCGGATGATGTGAAGGCGATCCTGGCGGCGGGTGCTTGTGTGATATAAATGACAGAAATCAAAAAGCCATATTGCATTTGGGCATTTGGCGGTATAAAATAATAAATAATGCTGTAAACAGTATTAACAAGAAAATCAGGTAACTGGAACAGGAGAAAAAGCAATGAAAGCAAGCGACATGGTATTGGAAACAAAGGGCAGGCACAGGGAAGGGGCAACTGTACAGGGAGACAAGTGGCGCATCACGGTGCTCACGGAGGAACTGCTGCGCCTGGAATACAGCGAGGATGGCAGCTTTGAGGACCATCCCACCCAGCGGGTGATAAACCGTGATTTCCCGGTACCGGGATTTCAGGTCAGGGAAGGGGAAGAGGAACTGCAGGTCATCACCCCGAAGGTGCATTTGACCTATGATAAACGTCCCTTTTCCCCCAACGGGCTGGAGATCCGCATCAGGGGAAACGGCTGTGCCAGCGTATGGCATTATGGGGAGGCCGTAAGGGACCTGAAAGGCACAGCCCGCACCCTGGATGAGGCAAGGGGGGAGATCCCCTTAGAGCCGGGGCTGCTGTCCAGGAACGGTATCACAGTTCTGGATGACAGCGGCACCATTACCCTCCTGGAAGAAGGCTGGGTAAGGCAAAGGAGCCAGGAAGCGGTGGACCTTTACTTTTTTGGCTATGGGCATGCTTACGAAAAGTGCCTGAGGGATTTCTACCATCTCTGCGGGCATACGCCCCTGCTTCCCAGGTTTGTGTTTGGCAACTGGTGGAGCAGGTACCATAAATATACAGAGCAGGAATATAAAGACCTGGTGGGGCGCTTTGAAGAGGAAGGGATCCCCCTGTCGGTGGCGGTGATCGATATGGACTGGCATCTGGTGGATATTGACCCCAAGTATGGGGACGGGTGGACAGGCTATACCTGGAACAGGGAGTTTTTTCCGGATCCGGAAGGTTTTATGGGGTGGCTCCATGACCATGGGCTGAAGGTGAGCCTGAATGTACACCCGGCAGACGGGGTGAGAGGGTTTGAGGAGCCTTATAAGGAGATGGCCAAAGCCCTGGGCAGGGACTGGGAAAAGGAAGAGCCCATTCCCTTTGACCTTACCAACCGGGCATTTGTGGACGCCTATTTCCAATATCTCCACCACCCCTATGAAAAACAGGGAGTGGATTTTTGGTGGCTGGACTGGCAGCAGGGAGGGGTGACCAGGATCCCGGGGCTTGACCCTTTGTGGATGCTCAACCACTACCACTATCTGGACAGCAAGAGAGATGGGGGCAGGGGCCTGACCTTTTCCCGGTATGCAGGTATTGGCAGCCACAGGTATCCGGTGGGCTTTTCCGGGGATACCTATATGTGCTGGGAATCCCTGGCGTTCCAGCCTTACTTTACCGCCAATGCCAGCAATGTGGGCTATGGCTGGTGGAGCCATGATATTGGCGGGCATATGGCGGGCTACAAGGATGAGGAACTGATCACCAGATGGATCCAGTTTGGCGTTTTTTCTCCCATCCTGCGCCTTCATAGCAGCAGCAATGAATTTTTACATAAAGAGCCCTGGTATTTTGGCGAACCTTACCAGGGAGTGGTGAAAAAGTACCTGCGGCTGCGCCATGAACTGATTCCCTATCTGTATACAATGAACCTTTACGCCAGCCGGGAGGGGCGTCCGCTGGTGCGCCCTATGTACTACCTGGCACCGGAGAAGGAGGAAGCTTACCAGGTACCAAATGAGTACTGGTTTGGCACGGAAATGGTGGCCTGCCCCATTACGGAACCGGCGGACAAGACCGGATATGCCTCAGTAAGAGCCTGGCTCCCGGAGGGAAAGTGGTTTGATATCTTTAACGGGAGGATCTACCAGGGGGGAAGGAGGATCACCCTGTACCGCCAGATCAGCCATATGCCGGTACTTGCCAAGGCAGGAGGCATCATCCCCATGGCCAAGGAGCCAGGGGAGGGGATGGAAAATCCCGGGAGCCTCAGGGTCAAGATCTTTGCCGGGGCAGACGGGAGCTTCCACTTATATGAAGACGCCGGACAGGGGGAGGAAGATCTCTTAAGGGGCTGGGCGGATACCTATATGGCCTTTGACTGGCAGGGAGGAAGCTTTACCATTAACGGAGCCCAGGGAGAGAAGGATGCCCTGCCCAGGGAGCGGGGCTGGGAGCTGGAATTTTATGGGATAGAAGCGCCAGGGGAGGTTTCCGTTGCTGTAGGCGGCAGGGAGACCGAAGTGGTGCAGAAGTACCAAAAAGAGCGGCAGGTCCATGTGATACAGATCCCCCCGGTGGAGACCGGTGCTGAGATCAAAGTAACGTTTGGGACGCCCCTTTCGGTGAAGGAAAATGACCTGGAGGCCCAGATCTATGAGCTCCTTACAAGGTTAAACATGGACAATAACCCCAAGGAGGCTATTTTCAGGCTGCTGCAGGAAAAGAAGGAACTGAAAGCCCTTCTGTCCGATCTTCAGAATATGGATCTGGAAGGGACGGTGTATGGGGCGGCCAGCGAGATCCTTCTGGCATAGCCAGATGGGGTGGGTATACGTCTGGGGTTGAACAAAAGTGGGTGGAGCGATCCACCCACTTTTGTTATCTGGAACAGAAAACCATTCTGGCGGCACCTGGCGGGGTTTAGTGGCGCGGTTGCACCTGTGGCGGCGGTGATCAAAATCCTTGGCTTTTTGGTTGGGATTGAGGTACCCTGGGTGAACTTCCAGTTTTGGGACTATGAGCCCCATCCCCTGGCCGCCCTTCCCCTTTCCCTTGTGATAGGAGGGCTGCCGTTTTTGGCAGGGAAGGGGAGGCGTTGGGGCTCCGGTGAGGTCATGCCTTCCAGACAGATTTGAGCACGGTGCCTATTTTGGGAGTAGTGCCGTAAAGAAGGACACCTACCCGGTAGATTTTGGCAGAGAGGATTCCCACGGCTGCCACGGAAACCACCAAAATGGCAACAGACACAACGACCTCATATACCGGCACGGTACTCATGGCGATACGGGTAAACATCGCCATAGGGGAGGTAAAGGGGAGATAGGAGCAGATGACCATCAGGGGGCTGTCCACCTCACCGCTGCTCATGGACATCATCACCACCAGGAAGGCGGCAATAAAGACCAGTGTGATGGGCATCACCGATGTATTGATATCTTCCACCTTGGAGGCTGTGGAACCTACCGCCCCAAACAGAAAAGCATACATAAAAAAACCAAGCACAAAGAACAGGAGCATATAGAGCAGTAGCCCCAGAGGCATATCGAAGAGGGAGGTGATGACCTGGTTGTTGCCCCATTGGCTCTTATTTAAGTTGAAGAACAGGAATGCCGAGCCGAACACACACAAAAGCTGTAAGAAACCAGCCAGGCAGGAGGCAATGACTTTGCCAAACATCATGGAAGCGGGCTTCGCGCTGGTGATCAGCAGCTCCATTGCCCGGGAGCTTTTTTCCGTGGCAACATTGGTGGCCACCATCTGCCCGTAAAGGATGATCACCATATACAGGGCGAATATCATGATATAGGTGTAAAAGAAGTTCTGGATCTGGTCTTTGCCCAGGTTCTCGGTCTCATGGGAAATGGAAGCAGAGAGGATCTGCTCAGCCTGGCTGGAGGAGAGCCCTTCCTGTACCATGTTGTTTATGCGGTAAATATTTAACAGGGTCTCGTCTGCGGCGGCAGGATTGCGGTCTGTCATGGAAAGATTCCCCACATAGTAGGTGTAGGCGGTGGGGCTGTGGAGCACAAAGGCACATTCAGCCTGGCCGGAAGAGATCTGCTTTTTGATCTCCCCGGCATCCGCCCCTGCCATACGCACATCATAGCTGCCAAAGGTTTGGGAGAAAGCTGCCAGGATGTCCTCTGCTGCCAGGGCGTCCTCCAGGGCAATGAGCATCACCGGGCGGGTATCCTCCCCGGTTTCTTCATTTGTGGTAGGGGAGGCGCCGCCTTTGTTTTTCATTCCCTCAAAAAATGAAGAAAATCTGGGAAAGAACATTACCAGGGCGATCAGTCCCATAAGAAAGAGGGTGATGCCCACGAAGATCTTGTTTTTAAAATAACCTTTTACTTCAAATCTCAGTATCGTTGCAAATTGTTTCATATTCATTTTCCTTTCTGCCGCCCCTGGGCCTTCCAGGTGACATATAGGGGCTTTTATGCCTGTTCTCCGGTATATTCCACAAAAATATCGTTTAGGGAAGGTTCAAAGACCTTGATCTCGTCAATATCATATTTGCCTGCCAGGGCTTTCATCATCTCCTGTTTCTTTTCCGGGGAGGAAAGCCGCAGGAGAAGCCCATCCTCGTCCAGGGCTTTTCCGGCCTGGCAAAAGGCGGGGTCTGCCAGGATCTTGGCAGCCTGCTGTGAACGCACCAGGAGCTTATCTCTTTTGTAATTTCTCTTGATGTGGTGGAGGTCACCCTGGAGAAGGATCTTCCCGCCCCCCAAAATGGCGATACTGTCGCAGAATTCCTCAATATAACTCATCTGGTGGCTGGAAAAAAGGACGATCTTCCCCCTGGCAATGGTTTCCTTTACCACCTCCTTGAGGGTCATTGCGTTCACCGGGTCAAGGCCGGAAAAGGGCTCGTCGAGGATCACAATGTCAGGGTCATGGGCAAGGGCGGTGATAAGCTGGATCTTCTGCTGGTTTCCCTTAGAGAGGGTGTCCAGCCGCTTGTTCCGGTAGGCCATCATGCCAAGGCGTTCCAGCCAGCGGTCAATGGCGGCCACTGCATCGGAGGTCTTCATCCCCTTTAACTGGGCAAAGTAAATAAGCTGGTCAATGATCTTTTTCTTGGGATACAGCCCCCGCTCTTCGGGAAGATAGCCGATGCTGGTCCTGGTGTGGTCTACAGGGCTGCCATCTATCAAGACCTCGCCCCCATCGGCTGGAAAAACGTCCATCAAAATACGGATAGTAGTGGTTTTTCCCGCGCCGTTCCTGCCCAGCAGGCCGAAGGCTTTGCCGCTTTCGGCGGAAAAGGAGATGCCTTTGAGCACCTGCTTTTCCCCGAAGCTTTTGTAAATACCCTTTAATTCGAGCTTCATAATAAAAGTCCTCCTATTTCCGGTTGTTGGTTTCTGTTAATGGATCTATCAGGACAATCAGATCCTGATTTTAACATGGTATTATTCTAACACAATAAAGTAAGATATACGAGTGGGCTCTGCAATGATTTTGGGGAGGATATGGTGTCCTTGTTTTGGGGCAGGACGGGGAAATCGTGGGAACTGAATTGACACATTTCCTAATGTGATGATAAAATTATGCAAAGCAGGATAAAATTAGTAGAAGCCAGGAGGACTTTTTATGCCGAAAAGGACAGATATTCATAAAGTGTTGATCATTGGTTCGGGGCCGATCATTATTGGGCAGGCCTGTGAATTTGACTATTCAGGGACACAAGCCTGTAAAGCGCTCCGGAAGCTGGGGTATGAGATCGTGCTGGTAAATTCCAATCCGGCGACCATTATGACAGACCCGGAAACAGCAGATGTGACTTATATTGAGCCGTTGAACGTGGAGCGCCTTACCCAGATCATTGAAAAGGAACGCCCGGATGCCCTGCTCCCGAACCTTGGGGGACAGTCAGGGCTTAATTTGTGCGCGGAATTGTACAAGGCAGGGGTTCTGGACAAGTACCAGGTGAAGGTGATCGGTGTGCAGGTGGATGCCATTGAGCGGGGGGAAGACCGTATCGAATTTAAAAAGACCATGAACAGCCTGGGCATTGAGATGGCTCGAAGCGAGGTTGCCTATTCTGTCCCGGAAGCCCTTGCCATTGCCGAAAAGCTTGGCTACCCGGTGGTGCTGCGGCCGGCCTATACCATGGGCGGCGCAGGGGGCGGGCTGGTCTATAACAGGGAGGAACTGAAGGTAGTCTGTGCCAGGGGGCTGCAGGCCAGCCTGGTAGGGCAGGTCCTGGTGGAGGAATCGGTCCTGGGCTGGGAGGAGCTGGAACTGGAGGTCGTACGGGATGCGGACAACAACATGATCACTGTATGCTTTATTGAGAACATCGACCCCCTGGGGGTGCATACAGGGGATTCCTTCTGTTCTGCGCCCATGCTCACCATATCCAAGGAGTGCCAGAGGCGCCTTCAGGAGCAGGCCTATAAGATCGTGGAATCGGTGCAGGTGATCGGGGGGACCAATGTGCAGTTTGCCCACGACCCGGTGAGTGACCGCATCATCGTGATCGAGATCAATCCCCGCACATCCCGTTCCTCGGCGCTGGCCTCCAAGGCCACGGGCTTCCCCATTGCGCTGGTTTCCGCCATGCTGGCGGCAGGGCTTACCTTAAAGGATATTCCCTGCGGCAAGTACGGGACGCTGGATAAGTATGTGCCGGAGGGGGACTATGTGGTGATCAAGTTTGCACGCTGGGCCTTTGAGAAATTCAAAGGGGTAGAAGACCGGCTGGGTACCCAGATGCGGGCTGTGGGGGAGGTCATGAGCATTGGCAAGACTTACAAGGAGGCCTTCCAGAAAGCCATCCGTTCCCTGGAAACAGGGCGTTATGGCCTGGGCCATGGGGGGGACTTTGCTTCCCTTTCCAGGGAAGAGCTGCTCCGGCGGCTGGTCACCCCTTCCAGCGAACGCCATTTCCAGATGTATGAAGCCCTGCGCAAAGGCGCTACGGTGGAGGAGATCCATGAGATCACCAAGGTGAAGAAGTACTTTATTGAACAAATGAAAGAACTGGTGGAGGAAGAGGAAGCCCTCCTGGCCTACAGGGGCGGCCTGCCCGGGGACGGGATGCTCATCACTGCCAAAAAGGACGGTTTTTCCGATAAGTATCTAAGCCAGCTTTTACAGATCCCTGAGGAGGAAGTACGCAACCGCCGCCTGGCCCTGGGTGTGGAGGAAGCCTGGGAAGGGGTCCATGTAAGCGGTACTGAAAACAGTGCCTATTATTACTCCACCTACAATGGGACGGATGCCAATGTGGTGGATACGAACAAGCCCAAGATCATGATCCTGGGGGGCGGGCCCAACCGCATCGGCCAGGGGATCGAATTTGATTATTGCTGTGTCCATGCAGCAATGGCCCTTAAGAAGCTGGGCTTTGAGACCATCATTGTCAACTGCAACCCGGAAACGGTATCCACAGACTATGATACCTCTGACAAGCTGTATTTTGAGCCCCTTACGCTGGAGGATGTGCTGAGTATTTATAACAAGGAAGAGCCCCTTGGGGTGATCGCCCAGTTTGGGGGGCAGACGCCCCTGAACCTGGCGTCGGAGCTGGAGAAGAACGGGGTGAGGATCTTGGGCACGTCCCCCTCTGTGATCGACCTGGCGGAAGACCGCGACCAGTTCCGGGAAATGATGGAAAAGCTGAAGATCCCCATGCCCGAGTCCGGTATGGCCACCACAGTGGAGGAAGCCCTTGGCATCGCGGAAAAGATCGGCTATCCGGTGATGGTACGCCCTTCCTATGTGCTTGGGGGCAGAGGCATGGAAGTAGTCTATGACGGGGCAAGCATGGCTGAATATATGAATGCGGCGGTGGGCGTTACCCCTGACCGCCCGATATTGATCGACCGTTTTCTCAACCATGCCATGGAGTGCGAGGCGGACGCGATCAGCGATGGGGAGCACGCTTTTGTGCCAGCGGTGATGGAGCATATTGAACTGGCGGGGATCCACTCCGGTGACTCGGCGTGTATTATCCCATCCGTGCATATCCCGGAGGAAAACCTGGAGACCATTAAGGAATATACCAGAAAAATCGCAGAGGAGATGCATGTAAAGGGGCTGATGAATATGCAGTACGCCATTGAGAACGGAAAGGTATTCGTACTGGAAGCCAACCCCAGGGCCTCCCGCACGGTGCCCCTGGTGTCCAAGGTCTGCAATATCCGCATGGTTCCCCTTGCCACCGAGATCATCACCTCCGAGATCACAGGGCGTCCCTCCCCGATCCTGGACCTGAAGGAACAGGATATCCCCAATTATGGGGTAAAGGAGGCTGTGTTCCCCTTCAACATGTTCCCTGAGGTGGATCCCCTTTTAGGGCCGGAGATGCGTTCTACCGGGGAAGTACTGGGCATGTCCCGCTCCTATGGGGAGGCCTACTTTAAAGCCCAGGAGGCAGTCCAGTCCAAGCTTCCGCTGGAAGGGAAAGTGCTGATCTCCGTGAACAAGAAGGATAAGGATGAAGTGGTGGAGGTTGCCAGGAGCCTGGCAGGGGACGGGTTCCAGATCGTGGCCACCGGCGGCACCTGCGATTTGATCAATTCTGCGGGCATCCCGGCGGTAAAAGCCAAAAAACTTTTTGAAGGCCGCCCCAATGTGGGGGATATGATCACCAATGGGGACTTTTGCCTGGTGATTAATTCCCCGGTTGGCAAGGACAGCGTTTTTGACGACAGCTACCTGCGCAAAGCGGCGATCAAAGCGAAAGTGCCTTATATCACCACCGTTGCGGCGGCCCGGGTGGCCGCAGAAGGGATCCATCATGTGAAGACCCATGAAAGCAGCCAGGTGAAATCCCTCCAGGAGCTCCACGGGGAGATACGGGATAAGTCGTAGGAAAAGGGAGCCGAATAGGGACAGGCGTTGTAAGAATATACTGTAAAAAAGCTGCAGGAGCCAGTTATCTTGGAAGAAGGATTTTTCATTTCAAAGGAAGAGCTTGAAAAAATGAGAAACACGGATATCAGGACTGTTGACAGGGAGAGCCTGGTGGACATCCGGGATATAAAGATAGATGAGAGCCTGGGGGCAGAAGAAAAACGCCGGGAATTTATCCGGCAGATCAAAAACCCATATGTCTACAAGCAGGGGGAGTATGTTGTCAAGCTGAGTTTTATGGATACAGATGCGACCTTTACTGACCGGCTGAAGGAGTATATTGAGCATATGGCGGCGGCAAGGCTGTGAAAACAGTCTTGCCGTTGATGATATTCCGTAAATTTTGCCACATCTCGGAGGGCTTGGTTCTTGACAGATTTTTTTATCAGGAATATAATAAATCATAGAAATGTTACACTTTGATAGAGATAGACCCAGGTTGGGACACAATAAAAGGAGAGGGTAATAATGATACTTAGTAATAGGGAGATCCGGGAATTGGCTTTGCAGACTGACGCGCCGATGATCCAGCCGTTTTCTGAAGAGCAACTTCAGGGAGCGTCATATGATGTCAGCTTATCTGGAAATTTAACGGTGCTAAAGTGCATAGGTAGCGTTATTGACCCGTTAGATGATAAGAACATCAGTGACTTATATGAAAAAAAATCTATCGGTGATGACGGGTATCTGCTTTCACCGGGGGAATATGTCCTGGCAGAGCTAAATGAAATGGTGAATATTCCTGAAAACCTTACAGCGCATCTCCGCCCACGTACCCGCTTTACCAGGGGCGGCATCCAGGTAGCGGACCAGCATTGTAATCCAACCTATAAGGGGATATTGCAGGTAGGGCTTTTTAATGCAGGAAGGAACCCATTTTTATTACGGCGGGGGCTGCGGGTCGCGCAGATGGTGTTTGAAGAGATGAAGTCTGTTCCGGATGAGGATAAACTATACAAGAATAAACCGGACGCAGTATATCATGATGAAACGGAATTCCGAAGTGCAAAATGGTCTGATGAAGGGCAGAAGCTTTACAGCGATGTCATGAGGTCTTTTAAAAAGGGGGATAAATAGGTGGCAGATACTGAGACAATGTTTGACCAGGTGGTGGAACATTATATTCAGCAATTCAGGCCGAAAGGAAGCAATATCAGTGATTTTGAAATGGAAAATATTTTCCAGTCTGTGAAGAAAAATATCCGGGATGAGGTAATGGATTTTATTGAGGAAGAGGAAAGAAAAAAGATCCTCAATAAAATTGAGGGAGAGGCGAAAGACTATCGGAAGAAGCTGTTCCGAAAGGTCAAAGTAACGATTATTGTAGAAACGATTTTTGTTGCCTTTCTTGTGGGCCTTATCGTTAATCAGGTTACCAGCCTCATTCCGCAGGTTTATTGCTGGGGCGTCATTATTCTGTCATTTTTGGCATGTGTATTGCTGATATTCCTGGAGACGAAGGATTAAATAAAAGTTAGTGTCTGTGCAGTACTTTTTGTCAATGCCGTTCTTGCCCAAATATCATGTACATACCGGCATACAAGGCGGCACAGGCCAGAAGAATACAGACATGCCGCCCCGGAATATAAAGATACAAACAGTCTGTAAATGTACGAAAGGCAGACAGCCATGAAAAAAAATGACAGCAGCCCCCTCTGCCAGGAGGGCTTTTATGAGGCGGCGGTGTACCTGCGCCTTTCCAAAGAGGACGAGGGGGCAGGCAGCCGGGCGCAAAGGGAAGAGAGTGAGAGCATTACCAACCAGAAAAGGCTCATCCATGATTATTTAAAAGACCGGAAGAATATTCATATTTTCCGTGAGTATGTGGATATGTAAAACCGCATTTTGATACAGAACCGCCCAGGGAAATAGGGGGAGAAAGCTGAAAATATGCTTCCGGCAGATTTAAGGTTTGCCGGAGGCTTTCTTTTTTAACATAAGGGCAGTTCGCGGAGCGTGCTGCCCGTTGTTTTGTTTCAATATAGCCATGATAGATGGGATGTGATTTGAACCCCCTTGCCCTTTTGGTTCCTTTCGAAGTGGCCGTTCCAATGAGCTGGTTCTGTGGGGAAGTGTTTGTCCCGGGTATCGTGGCAGGAAGCCATAGTTTTATCAGTTATAATGGACAGCCCAGAGAGCATAATTTGTTCTGGGGCTGTCTTTTATGTGTGCCCATACAGGGGACAGAGGCCGCAAAGGCGGCGCATGGGGCACAAAGGGGGGCAGGGGAACCAGGGACCATCCTGCCCCCCTTTGCCAACAGCCTGCCAATCTCCGTATAGGGAGGAGGTGCTGACAGTGACAGAGGAACAGAAAGAAAAGATTATCCGTTTCAGGGGCATGGGGCATGGGTATGGGAACATAGGGAAGGAACTTGGCATTTCCAAGGATACCGTCAAAAGCTTCTGCCGCAGGAACAGGCTTACCCGGGCAGACATCCAGGCAACAGGCCAGGAGGACAGATGCCGTGAATGCGGCGTGGGGATCAGGCAGCGCCCAAAGATGAAAAAGCGGGTATTCTGCTGCAGGGCCTGCCGGGAGAAGTGGTGGGCGGAACACCCGGAGCGGATTGCCCAGAAAGCGGTCTATGGATTTACCTGTGGGAAATGCGGGAAGGCGTTCACTGCCTATGGGAATAAAAAACGGAAGTACTGTTCCCATGAATGCTACATTGCCCACCGGTTTGGAGGCGGCGGGGATGGGTGAGAAAGAATTCCAGGCGGAAAAGCGGTATTATATTTCCATGGCTATCGCCGGGGCTATGCACCGGAAGGGCATCATCAATGAGGAAGTACTGGCTTTAATAGATACAAAGCTTCTGGAAAAATACCGCCCGGTCTCGGCTACATTACTGGCTGGGAAACCATTGATATAAAGACGCTATGCAGTGATATATGGTAAAACAGTGGGAATAGGACGTGCACGGAAGGGAGGGCAAAATGGCGAAAATCAGCAAAATAGAGCGGAAAGTTCCGGTTCAGAAAAAACGGGAGAGGGTGGCGGCATATGCCCGGGTGTCTATGGAGACAGAACGCCTTGCCCATTCCCTTTCCGCCCAGGTGAGCTACTACAACAGCCTGATACAGTCAAACCCTGAGTGGGAATTTGCCGGGGTATACGCAGACCTGGGGATCAGCGGCACCGGTACGGCCAGGCGCAGGGAATGGTGCCGCCTGATTGCAGACTGCGAGGCAGGGAAAGTGGACATCATCCTCACCAAGAGTATATCCCGGTTTGCCAGGAACACAGTTGACCTGCTTGCCACAGTGAGGCATTTGAAGGAAATTGGTGTGGAGGTGCGGTTTGAAAAGGAGCATATCCAGTCCTTTTCAGGGGAAGGGGAGCTGATGCTCTCTATCCTTGCCTCTTTTGCCCAGGAAGAGAGCCGGAGCATCTCCGAAAACGCCAAGTGGGGAATAAGGAAAAGGTTCCAGTCAGGGGAAATCGGGGCGGCAAACAAACACATCCTGGGATACCGTTACCAGGAAGAACACAAGCAGTATGCGGTCATCCCCAAGGAGGCGGAAACCGTCCGATGGATATTTGAAATGTACCTGGCGGGACATTCCCTGGGGAAAATCGCAGGGGCATTAAATGGGGCAGGGCTTACCACGGTGAAAGGCTGCGCATTTTCAGGCAGTTCCATAAAAGCCATCATAGGCAATGAAATCTACGCAGGGGATATCCGGCGGCAGAAATCCTTTATGGAAGACCCTATCGCCAAAAATAAGGTAAAGAACAGGGGGCAGCTCCCCCAGTATTACATGGCGGACTGCCACCAGGCGATTATTGGGCGGGAAACCTGGGCAAAGGTGCTGGCAGAAAGGGAAAGGCGGGGGGCATTGGCAAATCCCAGTTACCCTTTTACAGGAAAGATAAAATGCGGTATCTGCGGGCGTTCCTATACCCGCCGCTCTTATACTGCAGGGGGGAAGGGGGCTGTGGTCTGGTTTTGCAGGGCAAAGAAAGAGAAAGGGATCACCTGCAAAGCACACAATTATCCCGAAGGGCAGCTCCGGATGATATGCGCGGAGCTGATGGGTACAGACGGCTTTGATGAGGGGGCATTTAACAGGACGGTCAAAGGCATGGCCGCCCTTCCCGGCGGAAGCCTGGAAATGCGGTTTTATGGAGGGGAAACAAAGCGGTGGGAGATCGCCCCCAGGCAGGAGGGTGTCCCGGCATACCATATTCAGGAAGGGAGGAGGCAAGGTGGCAAAAAATGTGACAACAATCCCGGCCACGCGGAACCGCTTCACGGCGGCTCCCATCAGCAGCCGGAAAAAGCGTAAGGTGGCGGGCTATGCCCGCGTCAGCACTGATATGGAAGACCAGCAGACCAGTTACGCTGCCCAATGCGATTATTATACCACCTACATACAGAGCCGGGAGGACTGGGAGTTTGTGGGGCTGTATTCGGATGAAGGCATCAGTGCAACTTCCACACGCCGCCGGGAGGGATTTAACAAAATGGTGGAGGACGCCCTGGATGGGAAGATCGACCTTATCATCACCAAGAGCGTGTCCCGGTTTGCCAGGAACACAGTGGACAGCCTTTCCACCATCCGCAGGCTCAAGGAGAAGGGTACAGAGTGCTATTTTGAAAAAGAAAACATCTGGACATTTGATGCCAGGGGCGAGTTGCTTATCACCATCATGTCCTCACTGGCCCAGGAGGAGAGCCGGAGCATTTCGGAAAACTGTACCTGGGGCATGAGGAAACGGTTTGCGGACGGCAAGGTCACGGTGCCCTTTGGCAGGTTCCTTGGCTATGACCGGGGGGAGGACGGGAGCCTTGTGGTCAACCAGGGGCAGGCGATGACCGTGCGGAAGATCTATGGGCTTTTTCTCCAGGGCAGGTCTCCCCATCAGATTGCCAAGCTGCTGACAGAACAAGGCATCCCCACGCCGGGGGGCAAAAAGGTATGGGGAAAGTCGGTGGTGGAATCCATCCTTACCAATGAAAAGTACAAAGGGGATGCCCTCCTGCAAAAAGTCTATACCATTGATTTCCTCTCCAAAAAGAAAAAGAAGAATGAGGGCGAAGTGCCCCAATATTATGTAGAGGGCAGCCATGAAGCCATCATAGCCCCGGAAGTCTTTGATAATGTGCAGGCACTGATGCAGTCACGGGAAAAGGGGGACAGGAGGCACAGCAGCATGAATATCTTCTCTGGCAAGATCCGGTGTGGGGACTGTGGGAGCTGGTACGGCTCCAAGGTCTGGCATTCCAATGATAAATACCGGAAAGTGGTCTGGCAGTGCAACCATAAATTTGACGGCGGGAAGAAATGTAACACCCCCCATCTGGAGGAGGAGGCCATCAAGGAGCTGTTTATAAAGGCACTGAACCAGATCAACGAAAAAGACATTATCCTTGCCGGTTTTGAAGAAATCAGGGACACGGCCTTTGAGGCCGGGGAAACGCAGAGCCAGGAAGCCATGAGCCTAAAGCAGGCCCAGCGGAAAATGCTGGAGGCCCTTACGGAGGAACTGAGGAACCTTCCCTGGCAGGTGGATTCCTTTGACCAGGGAGCCTGGTATGCCCTGCTGGATTTTGTGACCGTCTGTGGCAGGGAAGAAGTAAGGTTCACCTTCAGGAACGGGAGGGAGATCCTGGTAAAAATCAGATAGGGGATATGGCTGCCTGCCTGCAAATTTCTGCATCATAAAATAGATCAGAAACAAAAGATGATTTAGCTGCTGCAAATTGGTTATAATCAAACCTCCTACTTTGGAACTTGTAAAAAGAAGTGTTGAGGAATAACCAAGAAAATGTTATACTTGATTTCTATAGTATCATACGCCTTTTGCCTGCAATGTATATTTAAAACCTGTTTTTAGTGGGTACACAATTCCGAAAAGGGGCAGGTTCCTGATGCCTGCGGGAAAAACCAAAAGTGCCAGGGCAAAATCAAATTGTATCAAAGGCAGCGTTTACATAGACGATGGCTATTCCGGCTCGGACTTCCGGCGCCCTGGTTTCCGGGAGATGATGGAGGATGTGGGGCAGGGAAAAGCCAATCTTGTGATCGTAAAGGATCTTTCCCGTTTTGGCAGGGAATATATAGAGACGGGAAGGTACTTGCAGAAGATTTTCCCTGCCCTGGGGGTGCGGTTTATCGCGGTCACAGACCACTATGATTCCCTTACTGCGGATGGGATGGGGAAAAACCTCCTTCTCCCGGTAAAAAATTTTATTAACGATGCCTACAGCGCAGACCTGTCGGTAAAGATCAAAAGCCACCTGGAAAGCAGGCGGGCCAATGGCGATTATACTGGTGCGTATGTCTCCTATGGCTTTTTAAAGGATACCGGAACCCCCGGGCGGCTATTGCCGGACCCGGAGGCAGGGGAAGTGGTAAGGCAAATATTTTGCTGGAAAATCGACGGCATGAGCAACAGGCAGATCGCAGACCGCTTAAATGCCCTTGGGATCCTCTCCCCGGCAGAGTATAAAAGAAACGCAGGTATCCGTTACCAGAGCGGCTTCCAGAAAAAACTTTATTCCTTATGGAGCCCGGCGGCAGTGGGCAGGATACTTACCAACCCTCTGTGTCGGGGGCTGGTGGTCCAGGGAAAAAGGGAGCGCATCAACCATAAGATTAAGAAAATGGTGGAAAGGCCGCCGGAAGAAAGAAGCGTGTTTTTTCAGGAGAGCCTTGCCCTTATGGGGGAAGGACAGTTTGAGACCATGCAGTGCCTGCTGAAAAAGGACATCAGGGCAAAACCGGGGGGAGGGGGCGTATTCCCTTTCAGCGGGATGCTTCAGTGCCCTGACTGCGGCAGGCAGTTGATACGCAGGCAGAACGTTTATAAAAATAAAAAGACAGCGTTTTATATCTGTAAAACCTACAATGTGGAAAAGGGCTGTACCCGTCACAGCGTCAGGGAAGAAGTGCCCAATGCAATCATTGGGGGCTTTTTGGGGATCTGGGCGGAAAACATCCTGGGAACAGAGGGCAGGGAAGGTGCAGGCAGCCTGGCCGGGGATCTGTCCTGGGAAAAGCTGGGGCGGCTGCCAGCCCTGGGAAGGGAGGGGACAGACTGGCTATGGGGGAATGGGGCGGTACTCCTGGAACATGGCCGCAGCCGGGAACTGGAAAAGGAGCTCTCCGGGAGCCGGGAAATGCTGTCCGGCCTTTTGGGGGACTGGCAGGAGGGCATTCTCACAGAAGAAGAGTATGAGGAAATGAAATCGTTTTATGAAGGGCGATGCCGCCTTTTGCAGGAACAGCTAAGGGAACGGGACAGAGCCTGGCGTGAAGGGAGCCTCAGGCCAGCGGCAGAAGAGACATCCCAGGCCAGGGCCAAAGAAAACCACAAAGAGGCAGGGCAAAAAGGCCAGAAAGCCCCGGAGAAGGGGATGGGATGTGAAGGGCAGCCCAGCAGAAGCTTCCTGGCTATTTTTTTAGACAGGATATGGATATATGAGGACAAAAGAATAGAACTGGCGTTCCGGTGCCGGGAGCCGTATTTTTAGGAATGAATTTCCCATTTCCGGCATTATATGGTATACTATATCATTATGTTTTAGCTTTTTTTAGGCAAAGGAGGAGACAACATGGGGAATCAATTAGTATGGCAGGATCGGTTTAATATTGGGGTAGACTTTATTGACCAGGAACACAGAAAACTGTTCAGTATTTTGAATAAATTGCTTGACGACAAACAGCAGGAGCAGAGAGGCCCCTGGGTCTGCCAGGAAGGGATCAAATATTTTAAGGATCATGCCATGAGGCACTTCGCGGAGGAAGAAGGCTATATGGCGTCCATTTCCTACACCGGGTATGAGACTCACAGGCGCGTCCATGATAACTTCCGGCGCAAGACCCTTCCTGCATTGGAAAGGGAACTGGAAGTTTCAAATTATTCGGAGGAGGCCATTAACCACTTCCTGGGAGTGTGTTCAGGCTGGCTGATTGGCCATACCCTGATAGAAGACCGGGCGATCACAGGGAAGACCGCCAGCAAATGGGCGGGGCTGATGCCGGAAGGGGAACAGGCGGCAATGGGCAGTACCATTATCCAGCTTTTGCAGGATATGTTCCAGTTGGATGCGCAGGTAGTCAGCAACTGCTATGGCGGGGAGAAGTTCGGGAAAGGTATTTATTACCGTCTGGCCTACAGCGCAGGGAAGAGGGAAAAATGGGAATTCATCTTGATCTTTGAGGAAAAATTGATCCTAAATACCATTGGCAAGATCATGGATAACAAGTCAGAGGGCGTCAATGTCTTTTTGATGAACGCCACCAGATATGCGGCACGCCAGTTTGCAGACCGGGTAAGGGAGCATATGCCTTCTATGGACTCCTATGAAATGAAGGAGGAAAATCTCCTAAGCTACGGGCAGTTCCAGAGAAGGTTTGAAGACCAGCAGCCACAGTTTAGCCTATTGCTGGACACCGGCGCAGGGTACTTCGCCTTCTGCGTAGTTGCGCCCCAGTTGTACCAGGGCGGGGGCGAGATTTCCATCCAGGCAGAAAATGCCATGGCAGAAGTGGGGAAATATCTGGAGGACAACATAGAGAACCAGAAAAAGAAAATACTTGTGGTGGATGATTCCGCCCTTGTGCGTAAAGCAATGCAGGAGCTGCTTTCCAAGGACTATGAGGTTGCCCTGGCCAAGTCAGGCATGTCCGCCATCCGCTCCCTTGCCCTGGACCGCCCGGATCTGATTTTGCTGGACTATGAGATGCCGGTATGTGATGGCAGCCAGGTACTGGAAATGATCCGTTCCGAGGAAGATTTTGCAGACATCCCGGTGATCTTCCTTACCGGCAGCGTGGAGAAGGACAGGGTAAAAAAAGTGGTGGCGCTGAAACCGGAGGGCTATCTGCTAAAGACCCTGCCGCCTGTGGAGATCAAGAAAAATATTGATAGCTTTTTTCAGGGGGCACAGGGATGATGTGTCATTACCGCAACTCAACCAGGGCATGATCTGGGAAACCACAGCGAGAACCACAAGAATATGAGCCAGCTTTCCAATGAGGAGAAAAAGCAGGAGCTGATGAAGGTACATACCAAAGTGCAGGAACTCACAGGCTATGAGATGTCCCTGTTCCGCCCCCCATATGGGGACTATGACAATGCGGTGGTGGATGTAGCAAAGGAATGCGGCTATTATACGATCCAGTGGGATGTGGAAAGACTTGTAATAAATAAATGAGTAAGATAATATAGTAGGAGAAAAAGAATCCACTGGATTTTTAAGGAGTGCTTTTTCTGATAACAAACATTTATAAAAACATTCCTACAGATGAAAAAATCAAACTGTATTTGAGATTTTGTGATTATATCACAAAATCTCAAATAGCGGATGAAAAAGACAAATGCAAACCGGAAGCAGGAAGTAATTCACAACAAGCCACCAAAACGTGATGCAAAAGCACCAGACAAAAGGCAAATAGAGATAGCACAAAGTAAGAGCTCCCAAATACCAACTAGTTTATGTGGTGAGAACATAAGTCCGGCCATAATCAATATTTACAAGGAAGTTTCTACACAAGAACGCATCAGGCTATATCTGAAGATATGCAGATATGTGATGAATGGAGAAGATATTTAAGCGAGGAATAACAAATAAAAAGAAAAATAGCTATATATGCAAGGCAATCCGTTGATAAAAAGGACAGCTTAAGCATTGAAACACAAATAGAGTTTTGCAGAAATTTTATCAACTCAAAGCCTGTCAATGATGCCATAGAGGTATATTATGATAAGGGCTACAGCGGTAAAAATATGATTAGGCCGGAATTTCAAAGGCTGCTAACTGATATAAGGGAGGATATGATTTCAAAAATCGTAGTATACAAATTGGATAGAATCAGCAGAAATCTTCTGGATTTTACTACTATGTATCAGGATTTTGAAAATCATAAGGTGGAATTTTGCTCTGTCAGCGAAACCTTTGACACTTCCACCGCAACAGGCAGGAGCATGCTGAAAATCAGTATGGTATTTGCGGAAATGGAACGGGAAACTATTCAAATGCGTGTAAAGGATAATTACTATCAGCGTATCCGCACGGACGGCAGGTGGGCAGGCGGCCCTGCCCCTTACGGCTTTGCAAATGCAAGGACAGCAGATGGAAAACCCACTTTGCAGATCAATGAAAAGGAAATAGAAATTGTAAAATACATTTTTGAAAATTATGCCGATAGGGCTAATATTTCCATGGGAATGATTTGCCGGGAACTGACAGAAATGGGATATAGGAGCCGTCGCGGCAATGGTATGTTTGATAACATTACCATTGCAAGAGTACTGCAAAATCCGGTCTATTGTATTGCAGATAAAGTATTATATAAATATTACCAGATACGAGGGATTCAATTTCTCAATCAGGAAGAGGACTGGAACGGTACAACATCCGCCCACATTGTAGGGAAAAGAGCCGGAAATTATAATGTGCGGAAGTATACGGATTTAAAAGAGCAAAGTATTTACCTGACTAATTTTGCAGGAGTGATTGACAGCAGGGCTTTTATCAATGTACAGGAACGCCTTGCACAAAATGAACAAATTGGAAAAAACAACATGCCTACCAATATGATAGAATTTCAGGGCTTATTGAAATGTGCAAAGTGCGGCTATGCAATCAAAATGTACACAAAGCCGAAATTGGGATGCTACGGTGCAAAGCAGCTGCATTGTTGTGATGTGGATTTAAAAAATGTCACCTTCGATAAACTGCGTGAGGATTTGAGGCTGGAAATCCAGAAAAATCTTAATACCATAGCCATGGATTTAGTAAAAAGCGCTTCTATAGAAAATAAGAAACGGGAGCAGATAGAAGAACTGAAAAAAGAAATTGATAATCTTTTGGAGATTGCTTCTAAAGGTGGAGAGGTTGCGGATCTAGTATATGAAAAGATAGAAGTTAAACAACAGAAAATCAATGAGATAGAATTGGATTTATTCTTAAATAAAAGAATCACTGACAGATTGCATATTGATTATTCCATTCCCATTAATTATAGTAGATTCACTGATGAACAGAAAAAGGCAATCTGCACAGTTTTGGTTCAAAAGATTAGATTGCAGGAAAATGGGGATATGGAGATAGAGTGGAAAATTTGATTTTCTATGGAAATATGCAATTTGGTATTATAATAATTTAGACCAAATCCGCTTGAAATATTTCGTGGTTTTTTGCAGAAAATCCGCAAGTTCTGATTAAAGAAAAGTGCGGATTTTTATTTAACATAAGGGCAGTTCGCGGAGCGTGCTGCCCGTTGTTTGCTTATTCTTTCAATATTTCTTCTATTCCCTGATAAAGTTCCGGAATATCTGATACTGATGTATTCCATACAATCTCATAATCCAGACTTCCGTAGTGATGGGCTACAATATCTCTCATCCGCATAATCATTTTCCATGGAATTTTTGTATATTCATTTAAAAATTCTATGGATAACATTTTAGAAAGTTCTCCAATTTGCAGTATTGGCATAGTAATTGAATTTCTGTATATAAATCCATTTTTTTCGTTTGTAAAAAGTTCTTTATTTTGTTTAAAAAAATTGTGTGTATCTTTAATTTCCAGGCAATAATCCATTATTTTTATCAGTATTGTTTTATCTTTTTGATTCATAAACAACGACCTCATCTTTCTTTATCTGCTCCAGAAATTCGATATTGTTTGACGTATCTGTAATCACATCTATATTTGCTCCGAATGCTTTTTCAAGTTCATCAATAAAAGACGCCAACTGAAATAATGACTGTATATTTCCCCTTGATATAACGAAATCATAATCACTGGTTTCTGTTGCTGTGCTTTTTGCTCTTGAGCCAAACAATGCCACTCTATCTGCACCATATTTTTCCGCAATAGGAGTAACCAGCTTTGCTACACTTTTTATGTCTGTCATTCAATTATCTCCTCAACTATTTCTTCCGGCGAATCATACTTAACAAACATACGCCATGCTAAATCAGGCGCTGGCGCAATATCATCATCTATCGCCAATTTTATTTCGTACTCCATTTTTTAGTCCTCTCCGCCAATTCCGATTTTGCTCTCTATTTCTTTAAAAATCTTAATTTACATATATAATTATAATTTACTTTTAACAAGGACACAACTACAAAGTAAGATAAATCTTGGGCTTCCCCATAGTATACACTATGATATTCCCATAGCAAACTCTCATATCAGTTATTTTCAAATGGCAGATTTCGGCTGCTGATTATTTTATCCTATATCTTTTATCTATTACAAGTATAGATTCCCTGGATTGGAAAGACTATGGGGTGGACGCCATTATTAAGACGGTGACACAGCACAAGCACTTAGGGAATGGTTCCATTATACTTTGCCATAACGGGGCGAAATTTACCGCCCAGGCGTTAGACACCCTGATCGCTACGCTCAAAAATGAAGGCTATTCCTTTGTGCCGGTCTCAGAACTGATCTACAAAGACAACTACCATATGAACCATGAAGGACGCCAGATCAAAAATTAAAGGCCAGGGGGAAGCTGGGAAGAGCCTGTTTGACACAAGGGGGGATCCCCTGGACAGGGGGATCTGCCCTGGCGGATAAGGGCTTCCCCCGCCCCCATCAGGAGAAAGACAGTGGGGGTGCAGACGATCTGCTGGTAGCAGAAGAAATTATGCCCCATGTAGCACATCACAGAGATCCCGACGGCAATAAGTTCCGGGCACTCTTTCCTTTTTTTGAAAAACCGGCAGATGGCAGAAAGAAAAATGCCCATATAAGTGACAGCACCAGTGATCCCCAGATTCACAAGGGTGTTCAGCCATTCATTGTGGGCACAGGTAAGCATAGTGCCCCGCCCCCACTTCCTGTCCAGCTCTTCCTTGAAAAAACTGCCCACGTAGGCGGAAAAGCCATCCGGGCCGCAGCCGAAAAACTTGCGGAGAAGGCTGCCCTTCCCATAAGACTTGACCCCAATGGCCCAGGTGGAGCCGCGGTTATTTCCCCAATATTCATCAAAGAGAAGATAGTTATTGGTGCTCTTTAAATGATCCGGCAGGTATCCCATGGTGTTCAGGCAGATATAGGCCACCACACAGAAGACCGCCCAAAGCAGGAGAAAGAGTGCCCCCAAAGGGACTTTTTTGTATCTGGTAAAATCCATGGGCTTTCGTCCCTCTTGCCGCCGGAAGAAGAGAAGGCCGCCCAAAGCAACTGCCAGCAGCACCCAGCCGGAAGCATCCTGGGAACAGAATAGAAAAAGCCTGCCCAGAGGAACCGCCCTTTCCGGAAAAAGCCGCTGGCAGAGCCCGGCCAACCTCATACTGGCAAGGCACAGGAGAACCACCTCCAGGAAACGGCCAAAGGCTTCAGCATTCTCCATGGAAAACCAGAACAGGGCAAAAAGCAAAATACAAAGGGCAGCCAGTGCACTGTCGGAATTTTGGGTGGCCAATGACATAAAACCGATCCACGAAAAAATCCCCCCAAACAGGCGCAGGAGCCGGTGGTGGTAAAACCAAAAGGCAAAGACCCCTAAGGGAAGCAGGAGCACCAGATAGCTGGAATACCAGGTAGCCTGTCCGATGGTGGTGAGAAAGTCAAGGATATACCGTTCCTCCAGCCCCTGGTACATCCCAAGGGGATCCACCCGAAAGCGCATCAGCACCCCAAGGAAAAAGACCAGGAACGCTGTCCCCAGCCAGCAGAGGATCTCCCAGCCTGACCACCGCCAGCACCGGGATACCAAAAAATAGATCCATACAAAGGAAAGCTGGGATACCAGCCCCATATACCAGCCCTCCCGCCCCCAGACCACCTGCTCCTTATAGGGAGAAAGCAAAGTGGAGAGCAGGGCAGAGGCACCATATAGCAGGGCAAACCAGTCAGTGGCGGAAAACGGGATCTTGCCTGCGGCGTTCTTTGGCCTGCGCCTGGGGATAAGGGACAGGAAATATAAAATAAGGACAGCCCCTAGGAGGACGCCTGCCCCGGAAGTGCAGAAGGTAAAAAAACGCCATTTGGCAGTGCCGATATTGTAATATTTATTTTGATAATAAAGAGGATAGACTGCCATCATCAGGAACATATAAGCGGATGTGATCTCTGCCAGCATTTTCTGGCAGATGCCCTGGAAGCTTGTCTTTTTTCCATGGAGGGTCTCTATTTCTTTTGCCATGCGCCGATCCCTTTCCTTTTTCAATGAGCCATCAGGCCGTGATGCTATTATAGCCTTTTTGGCAAGGGGTATCAATCTGCTTTTTAGATAGTCTTTGGTTAAAGCTGCATATTGCCGGATTGTTAATCGCTAACTTTATTATCTTTCTGCTTTCCGTCTTTACGTCCAGCCTTTTAACTGCAAGCGGCAATATATCCACGCTTCCGGGATTTGCCCCTGTCCAGTTAGATACAGTTACGTTAGCGGCAATGCTTGTAAGGGCTTCTCTGATTGTATGGGAAGCGTTCTGTATTGGTTGTATATTGCAGCCTTAGTTGTAATCGTCATACAAAACTATGAAGCAACTGTTGAAAGCGAGCTTCGCCAAACGGACAATCTGGCTTCCGTGTTTTATATAGCGGAAAATGGTGCGTATGCAGATAATACTGATAAATTGAGCGAAGATACCGAGCATACTATGATGATTGAAGTGACAAAACGCCTAATAGACAATTACAGAAGTAACAGCTACGAATACTATCCATTTGGATATGTGAAAAGAAAAACGCTGTCCGCAAAAGAACAGGCAACAATCCTTTTATATCTGAAAGAACTGACAGGTCTTGACGAATACTTTATTATTGGCACAGATGAAAACCGGGGTTCAGAAGATATTCAAATTTCCGGCGGTGGTACTTATGTCTTAAATCCGGGACAGGGCGGTACATTCGAGAACGGGCAGTTTATTGTAGAGCCGGAGGATTGGGAATATGTAGAGAATAATTCCGGGTTGTCACAATCTAATGAGAACCCGGGAAGCGGATTTGAAATACAGGTTACATTTGACCGTTTCAAAGAGATTATGGATTGTGTGAATAATCTAATCGGACGTAATTCTTACTTTAGCTGGACTATGCTTTCCATGTACTATTATCCAAATGATATGCAGGACAATCCGATCACAGAGCAGCAACACCAAGAGTTCTATGAAAAAGATCATGTGACAGGTGCATTTGCCCGCTATTTTTGTGACAGCATTTCCCTCATTGTATTATGCTTGCCCGCATTTGTCATAATTGATCTGTTGTTAAAGGATAAACGGTGCAAGATGAATACATTGATTTATCCCCGGACGGAAAGCTCTGCAAAAATAATTATCACGCGCTTTGTAGCCGTAGGCTGTATGACAATGCTCCCTATCTTTATCCTGCCAGTGAAATCTTTACTGACATTAGTGCTTTATTGCCGTAATATCGGTATTCCTGTAAACATATTTGCTTTTGCCGCTTATATCTTTGCGTGGATTTTTCCGACAGTTTTGTTTGTTATGTCTGTTGCTTTGTTTGTAACGATACTGACTGAAAATTATTCTGCTGTCCTGCTTGCTGGGTTAATTTGGCTGTTTTGCAGACCATCTGTTGACAAATTAGCAGGGGGAAATTACGGGCTTTTTGATCTCATTATCCGTCATAATACTTTGAAAGGATATGGACGCATGATAGAAAATACTCATACGCTGATTTTGAATAGGGTACTTGTGTCTGTTATTGCAATTTTGTTTGTGGGCTTTGCCATAATTATCTATGACGCAAAGAGGAAAGGGGGGATTGAGATTGAAGGCCGAAAATCTTTTAACAATCATAGGCGTAAACATTCGCATGAATTATAAATATACACTTTTACCAGCTATTGCTTTATTGTTCGTTATTCCATTTGTTTATGGGACTGCGAATTTAGACTATTTGCAATCTGCTGACTGTTTGGAACAAATGGTTGCATTGATTGGAATACCAATGTTTACTCCCCTTATCCGACAGGAACATTCGCACACCTTATATGAAACGATTGCCTTTCGCTCAATCTCTTTGCGGTTCATTGTTTTATTGCGGACAGTGTTTTCCATAATCGGCTCAATACTGTTGATTTTGGCATTTGAAATTTATATGAGAATTTGCGGCTGTTCTTTTCCGCTCTTTCCATATGCCTTTCGGACTTTGGCTGCAAGTATGACATTGGGATTTATAGGGTTGCTCCTATCTTCAATAGTGCAAAAGACAATCGGTGGTTATTTATGTGCATTTTGTTTTTATCTTGCAGTACAAACTGAAAATTTAGGAGAATTATTCAAGCCTGTAACAAATGGGATCCAGTTTATGCTGGTGCTGTTTCTTGGAAGTATTAGCTTGGCAATTATCTATTTTGGCAAACCAACTTATTATTAATAGAGTAAAGTTTACAAAAGAGGGCATGAAAAGCGAGGAATATAATTGCTTTTTGATTTAGACTGATTTGCAGGAGGTAAAGAAATGGAATGGTTGAAAAATCTAAGCAATGCCATAGAGTACATAGAAGATAATCTTGATAAAGAAATATCTTATGAGGAAACAGCCCGTATTGCGTGTTGCTCAACCTATTACTTTCAGCGTTTGTTTTCCTATGTGGCTGGTGTTTCTCTTTCAGAGTACATACGCAAACGCAGAATGTCACAGGCTGCTTTTGAATTACAGCAGACAGATAAAAAGGTGTTAGATGTTGCCCTCAAATATGGCTATGCCTCTCCAACATCTTTTAACAGAGCATTTCAAAGTGTTCATGGAATAACACCGGCTGCTGCTAAAAACAAGGGAAGTACCTTAAATGCTTATCCACCAATTAGATTTTCCGTAAAGATCACAGGAGGAAATGCTATGTCCTATCACATTGCAGAAACAGGAGTTATTAGAATTGTTGGCATTCGTACATCTTTGACCGAGGACATGGAAGAAAATCAGACAATAGTCCCCGAATTTTGGAAAGATACTCTTGACGAAAATCAGTTTTCAGATATATGCCTGTTATCAAATGAAAATCCAAAAGGAATTTTAGGCATAAGTGTTTACCATGACCCGGACAACATTTTCTATTATATAGCCGCTGCCACAAGCAAAGACGCTCCCACAGGAATGTATCAGTATGAAATCCCAGCCACAACATGGGTAGTCTTTGAAAATGACGGGCATTTCAAAGAAAATGTGCAAGATGTTTTCAAACGGTTTTATACGGAATGGCTTCCATTTTCCGGCTATGAATATGCCGGACTGCCGGATATTGAAGTGTACCCTATTATCCACGGGAAACCGATTTATGGTCATTCCGAAGTATGGATAGCAGTAAAAAAAGAAAAGGAGAAATAACTATGCAATATCAAATCGAGATACGGGAAATTGAGCCTGTTCGTGTTGCTTACATGAAGTATAAAGGCATTGCTACCGAAGCAAACAGTGTATTTCCCAATGTTTTTAAGTCAATTCGCGGGAAAGTGAATGGTGCGCCGTTTTTTAGCTACTTATCCATGAACCCGGAAACAAAACAGGGAGAAATGGAATTGTGCGTACCAACCGCAGAAAACCCTGTTGGAAACGGCATTGAAGTAAAAGAAATGCCCCGCATAAAAGCGGTATGCGTTACTCATGTTGGCTCTTATGAAACACTTTCCTTTGCGTATGCTGCTATTGATAAGTATGCAGCAGATAATGGACTGCTACTGGCACCGCCATTTCGGGAAGTATTTATAAAGGCTCCCGGAATGTTTCTGAAAGGAAACCCGGACAAATATATCACAGAAATTCAGTTCCCAATCAAAGGGGAATAGCTCATGTATGCTATTGAAACGGAAAATATTATAAAGCAGTATAAAAATGGCGTACAGGCACTTTCGGGTTTATCCCTTTCGGTTAAAGCCGGGGAAATCTTTTCACTGTTAGGGGAAAACGGGGCAGGGAAATCTACCTTAATCCGCATATTGACAACTTATTTACGTCCTGCTTCTGGAAAAGTATCTATGCTGGAAAGAAACATTTATACAGACGCTGCGTGGATACGTTCACAGATCGCTTGTGTTGCACAGCAAACATCAATCGACACCTATTTGTCATTAGAAGAAAATATGCTGTTCCAAAGCCGCTTATATAAAATCCCAAAAACAGAAGCCAAAAAGAGAATGGAAAAACTCATTACGGATTTTGGATTGGAACGGTATCGGAAATATCCCGTATCATCTTATTCCGGGGGCGTAAAACGCCGCCTTGATATTGCCCTTAACATGATGTCAAATCCTAAAATTCTCTTTTTGGACGAGCCAACTGTTGGCATGGATATTCAATCCCGTATTTCTATGTGGGAAATGATGAAACAAATCCGTAGTGATTTTGAAACCACTATTTTTCTCACAACACACTATCTTGAAGAAGCAGATAGTTTAAGTAATAATATCTGTATTATGAAAGACGGAAAGGCTGTAAAGCAGGGGACACCAACTGAATTACGCTCTTTACTTCGGGAAAACACGATACGGGTACAATTCCATAATATTGAGGACGCAAAAGAATATATAGGGGTACTAAAGGGCTTTTTCCAGCAAGAAAAAATGATTGTGCATAATTCGGCAATCATCATTCATTCACCTAATGCGCAATCAGATATGGAGCGTGTAATATCTTTTTTGGCAGAATATCACATTCCCTTTCAAGGAATAGAGGTTGCACAGCCAACTTTAGAAGATGTTTTTTTACGGTTGACACAGAGCAGACAGGGGGAATGTATATGAGTGTATTCACAATTTTGTACCGAAATGTAAAATGGCGTTTTCATAACTCATTTACCATTGTAATCACAATTCTACAGCCTATCTTGTGGCTTGTGCTTTACAGTGCTGTTGCCGGGCAGACTATGAAAAATACAGGGATAGAAAACTATACTGCATTTATTCTTCCCGGCTTAGTGGTTTTAGTTAGCTTTTCTACTTGCAGCAGCAGCGGAATTATGAATTATATGATGAAGTCAAACGGTAGCTTTTATCGGGTATTGATTGCACCTATTAAACGAAGTTCTATTGTTTTAGGACAGCTTCTTGAAGCGGTATTATGCACTTTCCTTGAAGTGGGAATAATGGGGTATGTTAGTCTGCTTTTTCATGTTAGGCTTGCCACTGGTATAACAGGAATTTTTCTGATTTTGATACTGGTGTTTCTGACAGCGTTTTTTATGGCGGGGCTTGCTTATGGAATAAGCCTAATTTTGCCAAACGAGGTAATATATGAAACAGTAATGAATGCGATTGTATTGCCTGTATTTTTCCTTAGTACAGCATTATTCCCGGCAGACGGTATCAGTGGCATATTAAGGATTGCAATTAACATCAATCCGTTTACCCATGTGATTAACGTATTGCGTGATCTGATACTTTACGGAACTGTCAACACAAATAGCACGGTATTTGTGTTCATGCTTTTTATACTTATGGGAAGTATCAGTTTTATTTGGGCTTTACATGGATTGAAAAAGGAATTGAGCCTATAATTTATAAAATATATGAAATCTGCCGCACGACGGCAAAAGAAAAAAGCCGTCGTACAGCAGAGGTCTATCCGAAACTGTTTACGATTTATAAGGAACTAAAACGGCAGAATGAGATCATTTTTGAGGCGGAAAAGGAACGAAGTGTGCTTGAAAGACTAAAGAATCCACCAAAGAAAGCGGCAGACTACCAGCAACAAAGTACGGTTAAAAACAAAGACCGAGGGGCGGGATAATCGCCCCTTTACTACATCAATATTATTACATTTGCATAAGCATATTCCTTGTTTCTTTATCAAACTTTTCGAGCGCATAACGATATGCAACTCGCGGCATTTTTTTGCAATTTTTTATCAAGTATTCTTTTACACAACTGGGATTTATTTGTGATAAGGCTTTCAACATCCAACCATATCCTTTTAAAACTAAATCATGTGAATCCGACATTAAACGATCTGATATTGTAAATGGCTCCATTCCTTCATAATCATTTTTCATTATGGCAGGTATCAGGATAACTGCGGAAGCCCTTCTTACCCAAAAATCATTATCTTCTGTCCATGCGACTATCTTCACAAATAATGATTTCTTTTGCCTTATCAGCTCTCCGAATGCGTGTGTGCAAAAATCATCACAGTCGCCCCATCCCCTTACATAATCTTTCAGCCAGTGATAAAAAATATCGTAAGTTGATTCGTTATAATGATTTTTCATTCGATATGCAAAATCAAACGCAATTACTCCCAATGCCCATGAGTGTCCATTTAACAGCTCTTCGCACAGGATAAAAACATTTTCAATGCTTTTATCTTCAATTTGACGGAATAATTTAGTTGATAATTTTCGCACATCTCCTGTGATGATATGTTTTCCACAGGGAGTGTTTTCTTCCAACTCTTTAATCTTCCTAATCGCTTCTTCGACAATTTCATCCATTTGATGCTCCTGTCATAGTTCTTCTGCATAGCTGCCTGTAATCTCGATGGGATTTCCGTCAGGATCCATAAATGTAAAGTACCAGTATGGTGAAAAAACATTTATAAATCGAATTTCAGTCATCTGCGCTGCAATACCTAATTCTTTTATCCTATCATATTCTGCCTTTAAATCTTCGACTCCTAAGTTAATAAATACCTTATGGGTATTTATATTATCCGCAATTTCACTCTGATTATCGTATATCTCCCAATATTCGCCTTTAGTTATTACTTGACTAGGGTTTTCACTGTCATAATAACCATTCATGAGGCAAAGGTTAAGCCCTTTATTATTAAATTGGGCGAAACGCTTTCCGTTAGTGGCGGTTACTTTCATATCAAATACCTTCTCATAAAATGAAACAGATTTATCAAAGTCCCTAACAATTAAATAAATTGAACCATATCGCATTGATGTTCCTCCATTATACCAATTCATACTTTATTGTGACTTGACACTTTAAATCATTTTTCCATTCTCAACCTGCACAGCGGTCTGCCAGTCATCTTCATAAACGATGGTTCCCACAAAATTTGTATAAACCACATCATCAGGTTTTTGATGTCTATCTAAAAGTGCAGTAGCAGGTTTTAATTTCTCAATCATTTCTACTGTACTTTCACATTAAAAAAGTAATGACCTTTTTCATGGTTCTTACAAGGTTTCGGTTCAGGAAGATTATCCTTGAACCAGTCATCAATAGATATGAATAGTTCTTTTTCTTCGTTGGTTAATTTCCCACCTCTTATCATATTCCAACAAAGGCTAAATATCCCTTTGGGATGCTTAGAGTATATCATAAACTAGCTATCTTGTATACAAAAAAACTATTGACTAAATCCAAAAATATTGTATTATACTTTTAGTGGTGAGTCCGGCTGCTACTTGTCAAGGACGTATTCATCATTTTTCATCACTTTTTCTTGATTTTCCCTGTTTTCCATGCTCTAAGTCATGGAGAATGACACGCTTTACTTGTCCTCTACACTTTGGGTACTTGTATCAGAGAAATGTACTTCGGCTAAATACCTTGTCTTGTCAATTTTATGTTGTAAACAGGGCGTTAATCGCCCTGTGGTGTTGGTCTGAATATCGTCGCTCATGTTCCTCCTTTTAGGCGCAAAAAAAGACGCATGGTTTTCACAATTTACTGTTCCATGCGCCTTTACGCTGTTACTATATTTGATTGATATGATTGATTACGCCAACTGCATAATCTCGGCTTCAATCTTGCTCAAGGATGTTTCCTGCTTTCATTTATAATGTTAAGCTTTCTACGGAGGATTTCTATTGCACAAACCCATCTTAAAAGGGCGATATCCTAAGATATCGCCCCTCTTCTTTCACCTAATCGTACGGATTATGAAAAATTAACGCCAGATTCCGTCTGCGCCTACATAGTAGCCGCCATCAACGAAGGTGTTGGTCAGCATACGGCCATGATCCAGGAAATACCAGTTTCCGCCGTCATACAGCCATCCGTCATGTCCGATTCCGCTGGGATCAGCATAATACCAGGTAGTTCCGTATGTACCGCTGAAGCTGTACCATCCGGTTACCATAGCGCCGTCGGTACCGAATACATAGGTGTTGTTTGTGATATAGTTGTCACGTGCAGTTTCCCATGCATCAACTGCAGTGTTGTATGCACCTACTGCATCATAATATGCATCATAATTATAGGTTCCGTCTGCATTCTTGTAGTCTTCCATACTCGGAACCTTCGGAGCTTCCGGTGTTACGCCTGCAAGAATAGATCCGTCACGAACCATTGCTCCGGTATTCCAGTCAATGTAATACCACTGTCCTGCATATGCAAGCCATCCGGAGTAGAAAGATC
>OFHA01000530.1_pt1 | contig 32798 bp, 30 predicted proteins | sample 1521891 | NCBI WGS metagenome assembly OFHA01 (sample SAMEA3504089, study PRJEB24116) | mouse gut metagenome | biome: mouse gut; feature: mouse-associated habitat; material: faeces | place: Denmark | collected 2011
TACATTTGTCAAAAGATATTAAAACGGCAATTAAAGTAGGAAAAAGACATGGAAATGTTGTTGTATTAAAAGTATATGCAAAAAAAATGTTTGAAAATGGATATGATTTTTATTTATCTAAAAATGGTGTATGGCTTTGTGATAAAGTGCCTTGTGAATATTTAGAGCAATGTTATAAAAATAAAAGGCATAAAATATGCCTTTTATTTTTATAACATACTTCTTCAACTACTTACTTATTAAAAATAAGCAAAATAATATCAAAATATATTATTTTTTATTTTTTGCTTTTTTTGCAATTTCAATATTCACTTTTTTATTTTTTATTTTTGCATTTTTCATACCATGAATAATATCTTTGACATATTCGGAAGGAACATCAATAAAAGCATAATCATCGAATAAATCTATTGAGCCAAGTGTTTTACCAGAAACACCAGTTTCACCAGCGATTGCACCTACAATATCTTTTACTCTTACCTTATTTTTTTTACCTGCATTGATAAATAATCGTATCATTTTTTCAGAAGAACCACCATACATTTCTGTACCATCAAAATTAATATCATCAATAGCATCAATACTATCAACACTGATATCTGATAAATTATGTTTTAATAATGCTGCGGCGATGTCAATTGCTGCATAATCCTCAGCAATCAATTTTTCAACAATATTTACATATTTTGTTAAATGTCCCTCATCTATAATGGATTTTGTTTTTTCTACAAATATATTTGTTTTCATTTCTTCTACATCACTTAATGTAGGCAATTTTTGCTGTATAATTTTTGTTTTGGTGTATCTCATGATATCACGAAGTTTATAGATTTCTTTTCCTACACAAAATGTAAATGCTTTTCCTGTTCTGCCAGCACGTCCTGTCCTACCAATACGATGCACATAATATTCTTCATCTTGAGGTACATCATAATTGAATACAACATCAATATCATCAATATCAATACCTCTTGCTGCAACATCTGTTGCAACTAATATTTCTATTGTACCATTTCTAAATTTTTGCATGACTTTATCTCTTTGAGATTGTTTCAAATCTCCATGAAGTCCTTCAGCAAAGTATCCTCTGCCCTGCAAAAGTTCCACCACTTCATCAACACGCTTTTTGGTATTGCAAAAAACAAGTGCTAATTTTGGGTCATATACATCAATAATACGAGAAAGAGCATCTAGTTTTGTTCTTTCTTTTACATCAAAATAAATTTGTTCAATATTTGGTACAGTAAGTTCTTTTCTTACTACTTTGATAAATTCAGGCTCATTTAAGAAGCGTTTGCTTAGAGAAAGTATTTCAGGAGAGAGTGTAGCAGAGAACATAATTGTTTGGTGTTGTTCAGGTACTTTTACTAAAATGGTTTCGATATCTTCACGAAAACCCATATCCAGCATTTCATCGGCTTCGTCCAATATCATCATTTTTACAGTTTCCATTTTTAATGTACGACGACGCATATGGTCCATAACACGCCCTGGTGTACCAATAATAACTTGTGCTCCTTTTTTTAATGCAGCAATTTGTCTGTCAATAGGTTGTCCTCCATAAATAGGCAATACACGAATATTTTCTGTATATTTGAGTAATTTTCTAAATTCTTCGCTTACTTGTATAGCAAGCTCTCGTGTAGGACAAAGTATTACAGCTTGTAATCTTTTGTCTTCGGCATCAATTTGCTCTAAACAAGGTATACCAAAAGCGGCTGTTTTTCCTGTTCCTGTTTGAGATTGTCCTATTACATCTCGACCTTCCATAATAATAGAAATTGCCTGAGATTGTATAGGAGTTGCTTCTTCAAAACCCATATCTAATACAGCTCGGCAAATTTCGGAGGATAGGTTCATGTCTTCAAATTTTAAATTTTCCATACTAGTTGTTTCCTTTCTATATTTCCAAAAGCCAAATAAAAAATGATAGCTTATTTGTAAGCAAAATTTATGAATACATTTGACTGAAAATACATCATATATTGCAATATGACAGTATCTTACAGATGTGACCGATTTATAAATGTCTGACAAAATAATGATATTTTTCTTTATAGCTTTTACAGTAATTACGTCTATTTTGCATTTGTATTACAACAAAAAAGACACCAGTAAATAATATAGCATGAAACAATATAAAAAGCAATGTATATACTAGGCAAAAAAATAAAATTTTATGACATTTATATCAAAAAATGATATACTATAATAAAATATATGATGTTTGACAATATATTATAATACAGTAATATAATTTAGTGTATATCTATACATATATAAAAGCAATAAGGGAGGACTAAAAAATGAAAAAAAGATTTTTTTCTATTGTATTGTTGTTATCTGTAGCATTTCAGTGTATTGCTGTACCAGCAGCACAACAAACAACAATTACACAAAATGAACAACAGTATGCTGTTCAAAAATTTGCTTCTGCGCAAAATGATAGTGACAACTGGTATTATTTAAGTACAAAACAAAAATTAGAAGATATGAATTATTTATATCAAACACTGGAGCAAAACTATCCATACATTAATATGTTAAAAAGAATGTATGGAGTAGATTTGAAACAAGAATATCAAAAAGCAATAAAAGAAATAGAAAACAGCAAAACAGATTTTGATTTTTATATGATTGTGAATCGTTTTACAAATAAATCAAATATGGTAGGGCATTTATCTACCATTTCTCCCTTTGATTATGACTGGTTTGTAAGGGGATATGCAGATACAACAGGTGTTCCTGAATTTTATTGGGAACAAATGAAAAAAATAGAAAATATCTATGCAAATAAAAAATCTCAAAAAGCATATACAGCATTAAAAAATAAACTACTGCCAATTTATCAAAAAGTACAACAAAATCAAACGCAAAAGCAAAATACAGTAAAAACTTCTAATGTTGAAACAAAAATTATAGAAAAGGATAAAATTGCTTATATTTATGTAGATAGTTTTGATATGTCTTATTATGAAGAAGATAAAAAAAAGCTGTTTGATTTTTATGAAAAAGTAAAAAATTATGATAATGTTATATTCGATTTTACACAAAATGGTGGTGGAGGTATGTTTTATTTTAATGATTTGATTGTAGCACCTAATATTGATGAAATACTTTATACAGGTGTATATGAATTGATGCAGTCAGGAAAATATAACTTACAGTTTTTTGGTGAAGATAATTTTGAACCAATATCAAAATTACCAAAATTGCCTAATATGAATCAAGAGGATTTAAAAGAATTGGATTTGATGTTAAAAAGTGTTTATTTTGTAGAACCAAGCAAAGAACAAAAAACATTAAAGGGTAAAATATGGATACTGGTAAATGAAAATGTATTTTCTTCTTCTGAATATGCAGCAATGTTTTCAAAAGCAACAGGATTTGCTACATTAGTGGGAGAACGTACAGGAGGGGACGGAATAGGCAGTGACCCATTACCAATTACATTACCGAATAGTGGTATTATAGTAAGATATAGTCCTATTTATGGTATTACGACAGATGGTACAAACAGTCAAGAATTTGGAACAGAACCAGATATTTATACCAAAGAAGGAAAAACATATTTACAGACTTGTATTGATGCTATTAAAAATGAAAAATAAATCATAGCCAGCATTTTTAAAATGCTGGCTATCATAATTATTTATAGTGTTAAAGTAAACCGTGTCTTTTAGACATGGTTTTCATTTATTTTGCAGGTACAATTTCTAGCCAATAATTATCAGGGTCATTTATAAAATAAATACCCATAGCATCATTTTCAAAACAAATACAGCCCATTTCTTTATGTTTTTGATGTGCTTTTTCAAAGTCCTGTGTTACAAATGCTAAATGAAATTCATTTTCACCTAAATTATAATGTTCTTTTCTGTCACGTAGCCATGTTAATTCTAATGTAAAATCTGTTTTACCATCTCCTAAATAAACAAGTATATAACTGCCGTCTTTTGCTTCTTTTCTTCTGACCTCTTTTAATCCTAATGCTTTTTCATAAAATTCAATACTTTTTTGTAAATCTAATACATTGTAATTGTAATGATTAAACGTAAAATCCATAATCATAACCTCCTGTTATATTTTCTAATGATTTAATGATGATGGTGATGATGTTCGTGACCACAATCACAATCATGGTGATGATGATGTTCATGACCACAACCACAATTATCTTCTATATCAGCAGAACATTGAAAACCATGGTGTTGAAATACCATACCTACTTTATCAATGATTAATATTTTTTGCTCAAATGTTTGAGCAGATTCTATGGCGTATTGTATCATAGAAAGTGTTTCTTCTACTGTAAAAATAGGGGGTAAAAGACACAAAAGTAACTGCATAGATGCCTTTCTGACAGCAGAAGGCAGTTCTGAAAATACTTCTTTCATATTATTTATAAATTCATCAAATGCTTTTTCTTTCCATTCTTGAGATGCTGGAGGTAAATTTGTATTTTCATCAATATGAAATACTTCTTCGTTTAAATCACCATAATAACAACTTCTGATAAAATCTTCTGTTAATAATATTTTTTTTGTGTCATCGCTTAATGCTGAAAAATCTTTTATTTTTTTCATCACTTCTAATTCTTTGTGTCCAATATCATTCGCTTTATCAATTACAATTTCTACTGCATTTTCTAAAGAAGTATATACTTGTTCAAAATATGCCTCTTTTTCTGTTTTAGATAATTCTCCTGTAAGCATTTCACATACAGTATGATAAAAATCAGTATATTGCATATCTTGTTCAGTTAATTCTGAAAAGGTATATCTCAAATAAAATAGTAATATCAATGAATTAATATCATTATATATACAATGAAACATATCTTCTATATTTCCTAAGTTTTCAAAAACGCTTTGAAAATCAGTATATTGTTCATTTAATTCTTCATCAGATAATGTATTTGGTATTATATTTTTGAGAGAGGAAAGCCATTGTGATAATTCTGTAAAATATTTTCCATAACTTTTATACTTTTCAGGAGCAAAAAAATGATAAAAAGTATTTAAAGAATAAGTTATCATTTCTTCAGATTCTCCGCTAAAAGAATATTGTAAACTCTTTTTTATGATATCATAATATTTGGAACGTGCCATATGAAGGGGAATACATTTTAAAAGTTCTCCCATACGACTTTTTTGTTCTAATACATCATGAGCAGTTTTTAAAAATTCATTGCAGTCCATATAAAATATATCCCATACTACTTTTTTATGAGAAATATTTTGCTCTTTGTATTTTCTAACAGCAACCTCATCACTTATCATAGTAAAATAAATGTTCCATATAGAAGTATACTGATATACTGTTTGATAAATAGAAAGTAATTTCTTTTTTAAATCCATACAATCTTCTAATGCAGAATTGCGTAAATCTGCATCATCATCTAATATAGTTTCCATTTGCAATATATATTGATTCACTGCATATTGTAAATCTAGTATATCATTGTGTATTGTATTATAATATGACTGGTCTTTTTCTCTGTCTAATGCACTGATGAGAAGCAGTAAAAAACTGCCTATTGCTTCTTGTTCAATATATTGTACAGAAAGAGTTTTAATATTTTGTTCTAAATTATAATTTGACAAAAAAATATCTCCTTTCTTCATAGAGGGATTCTGCTAATGAAATGATATAACAGAATGAAAAAATACATTTGATTTTTACATTATAAAGCAAAAATAGTATAGATACAATGATATTTTAATAGAAATCGTATATAAAGTGAAGTAAAATAATAATGAGGTGATAGAATTAATGATATTAATTTTTACAGGAAACGGAAAAGGAAAAACGACAGCAGCAATAGGATTATGTATAAGAGCATTAGGCTGGCAAAAAAAAGTTTGTATGATACAATTTTTAAAATCTCCCGATTTTAAAAGCGGTGAAATTGATTTATTAAAAAAAATGGGGGTAGAATTATATCAAACAGGTATAGGATTTTCTTGGAAAAAAACACCTCAACAACAAATAGAAAGTATAAAATGTGCTTGGGAATTATGCAAAAAAGTATTGCTTTGTGAAAAATATGATATCATTATATTAGATGAAATCATAAACATATTTTGTATGAGAACCATTTCAGTAGCAAATTTTTTAAATGAAAAAGATTTGATTGCTGTACTCCAAAAAGTGAAAAATACGACAGATGTTGTATTGACAGGCAGAAATGCCTCTCAAATATTGATTGATTATGCAGATTTAGTAACAGATATGAAAGAAATAAAACATTATTATAAAAAAGGAATCAAGGCAAAAAAAGGTTTGGAATATTGATAATCAAAGTAAATCCATAAGCATATATTAATATATTATGATGTTTTAGAAAAAAGCACTTTTTGTATAAAAAAGTATTATCAATATATCATCAATATATGGTATTATTTTATAAAATTAGCTTTTTTATTTCATATTTTTTTGATAAAATAGCATTATAATGATAAAAGTCAAATGCACTGCAAATATGAAAAAACAATTTGTATACCGTTGACTTTTATAATACAGTATGCAAATAGATAAGAGGGGGAATAGCACAATGAAAGACGAAAAAAGAATTTGTTTTCAAAATAGGGAATTGTCTTGGCTACAATTTAATGAAAGAGTATTAGAAGAGGCAGATGACAATAATGTACCACTTTGTGAAAGGCTTTCTTTTTTATCTATATTTCAAAGTAATTTAGATGAATTTTTTATGGTGAGAGTGGGTTCTTTACGTGATCAGATGCTTCTTTCTGAAAGTGCAAAAGATAGTAAAACAAATATGACAGCACAACAACAAATTGCAGCAATATTAAAACGTTCTCAAGAGCTAGGAACAAAAAAAGATAAAATTTATAAAGAATTATTGGAACTGCTTGAAAAGCAAGGTGTTCATATTATTAATTTTCAATCATTATCCAAAAAGGAAGCAGAATATTTTGAACAATATTTTGAAAAAGAAATTGCGCCTTTACTTTCCAGCATTGTAGTAGGAAAAAAGCAGCCTTTTCCTTTTTTAAAAAACAAAGATATTTATGCTGCTGCAGTATTAAGTACAAAAAATGAAAAAGAAAAAATAGGTATTATACCATGTAATTCTGGTGTGTTTGAAAGATTAATTGCTGTTCCATCTCGAAAGGGCAGTTTTATGCTTGCAGAGGAGTTGATACTTCACTTTTTGCCAAAAGTATTTAAAAATTATAAAATTAGTGCAAAGTCTTTGATTCGTATTACAAGAAATGCTGATATTGATGCAGAGCAAATATATGATGAAGATTTAGATTATAGAGAACATATGGCAGAAGTGGTAAAACGCAGAAGAAAATTATCTCCTGTCAGACTGGAACATACAAGAGAATTGGATGGCACAACAGTAGCAAAACTTTGTGAATATATGAAATTGAAAAAAGAACAGACATTTTATTCTCATGCTCCTATGGATTTATCTTTTGTATCCCATATTCGGGATTATTTAAGAAATAATAGTGAACTGTTTTTTGACAAAAGAGTACCTCAAAATTCTGCTTCTATAAATAACAGACAATATATAATAGAGCAAATAGAAAAAAAGGATATATTGCTTTGTTATCCTTATGAAAGTATGAAGCCATTTTTGCATTTGCTTAGTCAAGCCGCAGTTGACCCGAATGTGGTTTCTATCAAAATGACATTATATCGTTTAGCAAAAGAAAGCAAAATTGTAAGTGCATTGATTGAGGCAGTAGAAAACGGTAAACAAGTAGATGTTTTGGTAGAATTAAAAGCAAGATTTGATGAAGAAAATAATATTGAATGGTCAAGAAGATTAGAGGAAGCAGGTTGTCACGTGATTTATGGACTGGACGATTTAAAAGTACATTCTAAGTTATGTTTGATAACAATGAAGAAAAAGGGTAAAATAGAATATATTACACAAATTGGTACAGGTAATTATAATGAAAATACAGCGAAATTATATACTGATATTTCACTTATGACAGCAAACCCAGATATTGGACAAGAGGCATCACGTATTTTTCAATCTATTGCATTAGGAGAAGTTGTGGAAAGTGCAGAGCATTTAATGATTGCGCCAAAATGTCTTCAAAATAAAGTAATAGAATTGATAGAGGAACAAACAGAAAAAGCAAAAAAAGGCGAAAAGGCTTACATTGGCATCAAAATGAATTCATTAACGGATAAAAAAATAATGAATCAAATCATCAAGGCATCTCGTGCTGGTGTAAAAATTGATATGATTGTAAGAGGAATTTGCTGTTTACGTTCCAAAATACCGAATTATACAGAAAATGTAAGAGTAATTAGCATTGTAGGAAGATATCTGGAACATTCTCGTATTTATATATTTGGTACAGAAGGACAACAAAAAATATATATTTCCTCTGCGGATTTAATGACAAGAAATACAGTAAGACGTTTAGAGGTTGCTGTACCAATTTATGACAATGAAATTAAAAAGAAAATTTTAAAAATGTTCCAAACAATGCTCCATGATAATGTAAAAGCAAGAGAACAGATATCTGACGGAAAATATAAAAAAGTAAAAAATGGACAAAAGGCATTAAATTCTCAGGAATTCTTTTATGAGCAAGCTTATATTATGGCTGGAAATAGCTTCATAGAAAAACAAACAGAACAGTATGGATATGATGAGGAATTTCTGGAAGACATAAAAGAAATAGCAGAAGTAACAGAAAAACCATGGGAAGAAGGTACAGAAGTACCAAAAGAAATAGAGGAAACAGAACAAAAAACAGTGACAAAAAGAAAACGTGGCAGACCTAGAAAAACAACACAAAATATTCAAAATAAAACAGCAATACTATCTAAAGATATTGAAAATACAGAATCAAAAGAAACAAAATCAAAAGAATAATCTAATCATCAATGTAAATTTATTTTTTAAATAAATAATAGTAAAATATGAGAAGGGAGTTTTTTATTATGTATGGAGTAATTGATGTGGGGTCAAATACAATTAGACTTTGTATTTATGATGTATCAAATGGGGAAATTTATCCTATGCTGAACAATAAAACAACAGCAGGACTTGCAGGATATGTAAAAAAAGGAAAAATGACAAAAAAAGGAATACAGAAAGCATGTGATGTATTAAACAAGTATAAAGATATGATGCAACATTTTCCATTGGAACAACTTTTTGTATTTGCAACAGCATCATTAAGAAATATATCAAATACAGATGAAGCACTGCAAACCATTACAGCAGATACAGGACTTTCTATTGATGTATTGACAGGATATCAAGAAGCAACATTTGACTTTATAGGAGCAGCACGCTCTATGCATTTGAACAAAGGTGTATTACTTGATATAGGTGGTGGTAGTACAGAAATTCTTGTATACGAAAGAGGAGAAATACAAAATGCTGTCAGTTTGCCTTTTGGCTCTCTTTCCATGTTTTCAAACTATGTATCATCATTATTCCCAAACAAAAAAGAAAAAAAGGAAATAGAGGAAGAAGTCAAAACAGAACTGAAAAAAGTAAAATTTTTAAATAAAAAGACATTTGATACAGTAATCGGTATAGGCGGTTCTATTAGGGCAGCAAAAAATATGAACAATGATATGTTTGAAATGCCAAGAGAAAATAACAGAATATTTGCTAATAATGTGTCAAAACTATTAAAAGAATTTCAGGGAAATGAAAACGAAGTGTTGAGAAAAGTATTAAAAGTTTCTCCAGACCGTGTGCATACATTAATACCTGGCATGATTGTAATGGATACTGTTTGTAAATATGTAAAATGCAAAGATATTTTAATGAGTCCTTATGGTGTAAGAGAAGGCTATTTATATCAAAAATTATTTTCAAAACAATATCAAACAATGGATTTAAAAAAAGAAAATGATTAAAATTTAAAAAAAGATATTGAGAACTTTGTTCTCAATATCTTTTTTATAGCAAATTACTATTATAAAAAAGTTTTGACTTTTACAAATACAGTTTATATAATTATTTGTAATGAATTTGAATTAAAAAAGGGGAGATTTCATTGAATTACAAAATGATTGTTTTAGATTTAGATGGTACATTAGTAGACAGCAAAAAAAATATTTCAGAAAAAAATAAACAAACATTACAACAGGCTGTAAAAAAAGGTGTTCATGTTGTTCTTGCTTCAGGTAGACCTGTAAAAGGTGTACTTCCAACAGCAAAAAAGTTAGAGTTAAATCAAGAAAATGCTTATATTATAGCATTTAATGGAGGAAGAATTATTGAAATTGCAACAGAAAAATGCTTGTTTGAGGCAGATTTACCAGAGGGATATTTAAGTCAAATGTATGACCTTTCCAGAAAATGCGATATTGGTTTTATGACATATCAAGGAAATGATAAATTGATAACAGAAGATGATAATGAATATATACAACTGGAATTAAGAGTCAATCAATTAGAAAGAGTGACGCCAAAAAGTATAAAGGAATATGTAAATTTTCCAGTGGCAAAATATTTGCTTGCTGGTGAGCCTCAAAAAATAGAAAAAGCAGAACCGCTATTTAAAGAAGTAGCAGGAGATAAATTAAATGTATTTCGTTCTGACCCTTTCTTTTTAGAAATTTTACCTCCTAAAATAGATAAAGCATATGCATTACAAAAGTTGATACAAAAACTAGGTATAAACAGAGAAGAAGTCATAGCTTGCGGTGACGGCTACAATGATATTACTATGTTACAGTTTGCAGGTTTAGGCGTTGCTATGGAAAATGCTACAGAACAAACAAAAAAAGCAGCAGATTACATTACACTATCAAATGATGATGATGGCGTTGCATTTGTGATACAAAAATTTATATTGTAATATATTTCATTATTTGAAAGGTGATGGTGTTATGAAAAAATCGTTTTGGAAAGTACCTTTATATTGTATGATTGCTAGTTGGATTTGTTTCCAATTAGAGATTCGGTTAGGACGATTTGCTGTTATAACACTTCCAGATGGTTCAGTTACAGCTGATAATACTCGCTGGCTGATTATGACAGGAATATTATTTATTGCTATCATTGCAATTGGAAGTATTTTCTTTTTTCGTAATATGACACGAAAAGAAATTTTTTATTCTGCATCTGTTTTAGTTGCTATTAATGTGATAGTAGGATTAATTTCTTATAAAATACAAGGTATGCTTGTATTTTATTGGGCTGAACTTTCAGAATGGAATATTTTTGTTGTGCAGTTATTGTGGCAAGCTAATATCAATCCATTGATAATCAGCATTGTGTCATGGATATTACCTTACATATTTATTATTTTTGGGAAAAAGAGTATAAAAGAATAGCTTTTTATAATTATTTATAATAGTAGTAAACCATTTGCCTTATTATGCGAAAAGGTTTACTACTATTATTTTATAAAATATCAAATACGATTAACAGAATATAGTTAACTGCTAAATATTTATAATATTTTTTACTGTCTATAATAATTCTATTTCTGCTAATTCTTTGTTTGGTATTGCTTGTTTAGAATGTTTTACAAATTTTTTTACTTCTGCTGTGGCACGATTGACAGCAATATTTGTACCTGCACCTCCCACACAGCCTCCAGGGCAAGCCATACCTTCTATTAAACAGTTTTGTATTTTTCCTGATTTTGCAAGCATTAATATTTTTTTACATTCTGATAATCCCTGTGCGTGTTCAATTAATACATCAATGTTCTGGTGATATTCATGTATACACTGCTCTATGGCATCTGCAACACCACCAGACACGGCATATCCTCTGCCGGCACCTGTGGCATCTTCCATAGGTGCTTGTTTATCAAATGTTTCAAAATCAATGCCTTTTGCTTCAAATATCGCCGCTAATTCTTCAAATGTAATTACAAAATCTACATCACTACGAACACTTTTTCGCGATGCCTCTAATTTTTTTGCTGCACAAGGACCAATAAATACAACTTTGCAGTTAGGATGTTTTTGTTTGATACTTCTTGCAGTTGCTACCATAGGAGTTAAAGCATTTGAAATTTTATTTATCGTTTCAGGAAAATATTTTTTTGCTAACATAGACCAAGATGGACAACAAGATGTAAGCAAAAAGGGTAATTCTCCTGAAACCACTTTATCAACATAGTGATGTGCCTCTGTTACTGCTCCAATATCTGCACCCATTGCTACCTCATAAACTTCACAAAATCCTAGTTCTAACAATGCTGCTTTTATATTTGCAGGAGAAACATTTGTACCAAATTGACCAACAATAGCAGGTGCAACTTCAGCAATAATATTGTTTTGTTTTTTCATAGCACGTATTAACTGAAAAATTTGAGATTTATCTGCAATTGCACCAAAAGGGCAATTTACCATACACATACCACAAGAGACACATTTATCTGTATTGATATGAGCACGTCCTAAATCATCACTTTCTATTGCGTCCACACCGCACGCCACAGCGCAAGGACGTATTTTGTGTGAAATGGCATTATAAGGACAGCTTGCTTTGCATTTTCCACATTTGATACACTTTTGTTGGTCTATATGGGAATATCCATTTTTCAATGAAACAGCACCTGTTGGACAAACTTCATGGCAAGGGTGTGCCACACAAGCACAACATTGGTCACTCACTTCATATTTATTCACAGCACAAGCATTACAAGCCGATGGTATTACCTGCATAAGAGGTGGTTCATAATATTTTTCTGAAATATTACTTTCTTCCAGTCCGCTTGTAATATGTACAGGCTGGTCTTCTGGGCGAAGTGACATTCCCATTGCTAAACGAACTCTTTCAGAAGCAATGGCTCTTTCTCTGTAAATACTTTCTCTATATTGAGGTGTATCACCAGGAGAAAGTATATAGGGTATTGCCTCAATATCATCATTAATGTTTTGAGAATTGTAAGCAACTTTAGCAATTTCTTTAAATACTTGTCTTCTTAATCTTGTGACAGGCGTTTCTAGTCCTCTCATAATAGTAAACCTCCTGTTTTATAATTTGATTTTTATATAGTATTTACTAATATTTCAAAAATTATAAAAGTAATATTCATTTATGGCATTATTTTTTGGTTTTGTGCTATTTGAATATGAAAAAATTTTCATATTCAATACTTTTATTACATAAATTGATAGTAAATAGAAGGAGGGTTTTTATGAAAAATGGAAAATTAAAATGGGTTTGTTTTATTACAGCAGTATTGTATAGTGTTATTATGACAGTCACACCTATATTTGCACTGCAACAATATGAAAACTTAAGTGATTTGTCATTACAGTCTAAAAGTGCCATATTGATAGAACCACAAACAGGAACAATATTATATGAACAAAACAGCCATGAAAAATTGCCTCCAGCAAGTGTTACAAAAGTTATGACATTGCTTTTGATATATGAGGCAGAAGAAGAAGGTAAATTTAATTGGGATGATATGGTAACTGTGAGCGAACACGCTGCATCTATGGGAGGCTCACAGGTATTTTTAGAGCCTCAAGAACAACAGACAGCAAGAGATATGACAAAATGTATTGCAATAGCCAGTGCAAATGACGCAGCGGTAAGTATGGCAGAATTTGTTGCTGGAAGTGAAGAAAGTTTTGTTGAAAAAATGAATAGCAAAGCAAAAGAGTTAGGCATGGAAGATACACATTTTGTAAATGCTTGCGGATTAGATGCAGACGGACATATAACAAGTGCATATGACATAGCTTTGATGTCAAAGGAATTGATTACAAAGCACCCAGAAATATTTGAATTTACAAAAACATGGCAGGATAGCATTATACATAAAACAAGAAAAGGAGAAACAGAATTCGGTTTAACAAATACCAATAAATTATTAAAATGGTATCCAGAATATGCAACAGGATTAAAAACAGGTTCTACAGGAAAGGCTTTGTATTGTCTTTCTGGAACAGCAGAAAAAGATGGATTACAGTTAATAGGTGTTGTTATGGCTGCACCAGATTTTAAAATACGTTTTCAAGAAGTTATTAAATTATTTGAATATGGATTTTCACAATATGAAATAAAAAATGGTTTGGAACAAGGAGAAATTGTGGGAGAGTTGCCTGTTTATAAAGGTACAGAAGATAGTGTGGATATTGTAATTAAACAACAAATTGCAATGTTGGGACAAAAGGGAGAAAATGCAGAAATTGAAACAAAAACAGAAATGATTTCTTCATTAAAAGCACCTTTTGAGGCACAGACAAAAGTAGGAGAAATGGTATATTATATCAATGGCACAGAAGCAGGTAGATGTGATTTGGTAACAGCAAATGAAGTAAAAAAAGCAACAGTGGAAAAAATGTTACATAGATTATTTCAAAAATGGTGTTTATAATATAGAAAAGTTCCTTATTTTTTCATAAAGAAAGTAAGGAACTTTTATACTTTTTAAAAATGGTATTTTTTAATAACAAAATATTGTAATAACATTTTCAATGGTATTTTTATTGCTTTTCTAAAAAATTTCTAACAATATTTGTAAAAAAAAATTACAGTTTTGATATGTCGTTGACGAAAATAAAAAGCGCTTTTATAATAAAGAGTAAATTTTATATTATATATGGAAGAAAAGAGGCGTTGTTTATGGAACAGAACGATATACAAATAAAAGAATTTAAACAGAAATTTGAAAAAATAGAACAGGAAATTGGCAGTGTTATAATAGGACAGAAAACATTAATTCGTAATGTACTAACAGCTATGATAGCAGGGGGTAATGTACTTTTAGAAGGTTTACCTGGATTGGGAAAAACACAGCTTGTTAAAACAATAGGGAAAGTACTAGATTTACAGTTTTCAAGAATACAGTTTACACCAGATTTAATGCCAGCTGATGTAACTGGTACAAGCATTATGGCAAAAGACAGCGAGGGAAATCATGTATTGCAGTTTCAAAAAGGCGCAATATTTACAAATTTACTTTTAGCAGATGAAATTAACAGAGCAACTCCTAAAACACAGAGTGCATTATTGGAGGCAATGCAAGAAAAAACAGTGACTGCTGGGGTGACAACTTATACCCTACCAGAACCGTTTTTTGTTTTGGCAACACAAAATCCGTTAGAAATGGAAGGAACTTATGCATTACCAGAGGCACAAATGGACAGATTTTTATTTCAATTAAATGTAGATTTTCCCAATAAAGAAGAACTATACGAAATTGTAACAATGACAACTGGAACAGCGCAAAAAGAACCTCAAAAGGTTTGTAGTGGTACAGAGCTTTTAGAATTAAGAAAACTGGCAAAAGAAGTACCTGTGGCAAAACCAGTAGCAGAATATGCTATGGATTTAATATTGCATAGCCACCCTGAACAACCACTTGCACCAGAAGCAGTAAAAAAATATGTTAGATATGGTGCAAGTCCTCGTGGAGCACAAGCAATTATTACAACAGCAAGAATATACGCTTTACTGGACGAAAGATATCATGTAGCTTATAAAGATATACAATCAGTAGCAAAACCTGTATTACGTCATAGAATATTTTTAAATTTTGAGGGAATTGCGGAAGGTATGACACCAGATGATATTGTAGAAATTTTATTGAATGAGGGAGAAAATGGAAAATCTGAATGATGTTTTTACAAAGGACTATTTTACAAAATTAGAAACATTTGCTTTACATATGAGGCAAAAGTTGGATATAGGTGGATACAGTGGAGCGAGAAAAGCAAAAGCACAGGGAAATTCTCTTGAATTTTCAGATTATAGGGAATATAGAATAGGCGATGATTTAAGACGAATTGACTGGAACAGCTATGCTCGTTTTGAAAAATTATATATGAAAATATTTTTAGAAGAAAAACAGGCAAGTATCAATTTATTTGTAGATAGTAGTAATTCTATGTCTGAAGGAAATAAAAGTTTATATAGCAAAAGTTTAGCGGCATCGATTGCTTATATTGCACTAAAAAATATGGATAAAGTCAATTTATTTGGCTGGTCAGATGGTTTACAGCAAAAAAAATTAAATACACATACAAGTAATCAATTTATGAATGTAGTACAATTTTTAAATGAATTGGAGCAAAAGGGAGAAACTTCTTTTACAAAAACGATAAAAGAATGTGGTAGTCTACCTTTAGGGAGAGGAATATCATTTATTTTTTCTGATTTTTTAACAGAAGATAATTGGAAGGAATCTATGAAATTACTGCAATATAAAAAACAAGAAATTATACTTGTATGGGTATTGGGGCAACAAGATGTTATACCTTCACAAAAAGGAAGTTTACGTCTTGTAGATAAAGAAACTGGGGAGACAAGAGATTTGGAATTAACAGCAGATGTTTTGAAAAATTATCAAAAAGCATTAGAAAGCTATGAAGCAGATATAAGAGAGTTTTGTAAAAAAAGAGGTATTGTATTTGTGAAAGCGGTGGATGATATGCCTTTACTAAAAGTACTATACAATATGCTTATATCTTATTAATGAATTTTTACTCTATAAATTTATTTTGCTTTATTTCCATATTATAGAAAACGATTTTCTTGGGAGTATACAAAAAGAGTAGTTTTAAAAATAATTTTTATTTCTGTTTGTTATTAGGAAAACGAAGTTTTCCATAAATGTTTTTGCCTCGCTTTTTTAAAAGCAATTGAGAATTTGAGAGTAAAGTTCTCAATGTTTTAACGAAATAGTATTATTTTATTTGCGAGGCTTTGCCCCTGCACCTCACAAACTTTATATTATGTGAATACAATTATGTCGCTATTTAGAAAGCAAAACTCTTATAATTTTAAATACTTGTTTAGCCACTCCATCTTCCAAGAAAATCAATTTTTAAAAAATTTTAATATTTTATGGTATTTTTTGCTTAAAATGATTATTGGGCGTGGTACAAACCTGCAAACTTTTTTGAAAAAAAGTTTGGCAAAAAACTTTAAATCGCCTACGACGAACAAAAGTTGATTTCCGTGTCCCTTTTCTTTTTATGCTTGTGATAAAATATAGAATGTGATAAAATAGCAGTCAAAGATATTTTTGATAATAGAAATGATTATGAAATGCATTTGTAATAATACCACAATATTCTGTTGTTTAGCAGAGTGGTATAAATGATATCAAAAGATAAATGAAATGATAAGAAAACGGAGTGAAACAGCATGAAAATAGGCTATCTTGGACCAGACGGTACATTCAGCCAGCAGGCGGTGTTATTGTATCAAAAATCGCTTGCGCAAGAAAGTACATTGCTACAATATAATAATATTTATGCAGCATTAGAAGGAGTTATGAAATGTGAGATAGAAGAATGTGTTGTACCTTTAGAAAATTCTATTGAAGGCACTGTGACAAGTACAATTGATTTTTTGATATTTACGTCTGATATTTATATTACACAAGAACTGGTAATTGCTGTGCGTGAAGATTTTTTAGTGCGTCAGGACTACAATGGACAAGCAATTAAAAAAATTCTTTCTCATCCTCAAGCATTAAGCCAATGTTCTGAATTTTTGAAAAAATATTTTCCAAATGTATGCCTACAAGCTACGAATTCTACAGCAGAGGCAGCAAAAATGGTATCAGAAAGCAAAGAATATATTGCAAGCCTTTCTCCTAAACAAGCAGCAGAAATGTATCATTTAAAAGCTCTTTATGAAAGTGTGCAAGATGATGACCAAAATAAAACTAGATTTGTGGTAGTATCCAAAAAAAGACCCAAAGAGCAGGCAAAAGGTAAAAAAACGTCTATTGTATTTACAACAGGACATAAGCCAGGGGATTTATATCGTGTATTAGATATTATATCATTATGGGATATCAATATGACAAAAATTGAATCTCGTCCTATGAAGCATCAACTAGGCACATATGTATTTTTTGTAGATTTAGAAACGGATATACAGGAGGATTTAGAGGCAGCTTTGAAAATGGTATCCAGAAAGACAACGTATTTTAAATTTTTAGGCTCTTATACTGTATTGCAATAACAAAGGAGGTTTTTTAATATGGAAATTGCAAAAAATATTAAAATAATAGATAATCTGCAATGTCAGTTATTAAGCCTTGTTTCACAATTATTTTTATCTATGCAAAACAGCGACATGACAACAGCAGAAAGAGCAGAGATATTGGCAGGTATAGAAGTAATACTATATCTATTATCTGAAAAATTAGGCGTTTCTTGTAAAACATTAGATCAAAAAGCAATGGCACGTATTAAAGTAGGTATATTAAAAGAAGAAAGTAATGAAGAATGGAAAAATTCTCTTTTAGGTATACTACACCATTTAGAGAATAGAATATAAAAATTATATTGGTAAATATAAAAGTTTTTTATAAAAATTTATTGATAAAAAATTAGTGTGATTGCTATGCCTATAAATTGATAAAATGAAATAGGGGCTATTAAGATATAAATTATTTTATTATAATATAAATCTGCTTTTGGCTGTCTGATTGGTTTTTATGAGGGGGAGTTTTGACTTGAAACAAAAAAATAATATATTACCTTATACAGTCAGCATATTGTGTTTATTTTTATGTATGTTTGTATATATCATAACAAGAGCAGAATATCATACAGATATACTTTTTTTTATCGTAGTAATACAAAGTACTTTCATATTGGTAGGAGTGCATTTATTTTCGCAAAAAGCTATGAAATCAAATGAAGTGATACAAAATTTTGAACTTCCTACGGCATTGCCTTTGCCTTATGCGATAATAGATACACAAAAAAAATTACTTTATTATAATGAATTATTTGAAGAACTTTGTGGCGAAAAACTTTTAAATACAAATAATAAATGGTTTCGTAAATTATTTTCAGAATATGATATGAAAAAACAAAAACAAACATTGTATTTAAAACAAAGAACATTTGATGTGTATACAAGTTTTTATGAATCAAAAACAAATGATTTAGACACTATGCTGGTGTGTTTTGTGGAAACAACACAGTATCAAAATTTAGAGGAAATGCTAAAACAGCAAAAAACAGTTGTTGCACTTCTTTATTTGGATAATTACGAAGAAGTAACAGAGTCGCTTGAAGAAATACGCTTACCTATATTAACAGCAGTAATAGACAGAAAATTAAATACATTAGCATCAAGTGTAGGAGGGATTATTAAAAAATTTGAAAAAGACAGATATTTTTTAATATTTTCTCAAAAACAACTTGAAATATTACAACAAAAGAAATTTGAAATATTAAGTCAAATAAGAGAAATCAATGTAGGAGAACATATACCTGTAACAATTAGTATGGGCATTGGTGCAGACGGAGAAAATTTAGAAGAAGCTATGAAAAATGCGAAAGCAGCAGTAGCACTTGCATTGGGAAGAGGTGGCGACCAAGTACTCATTAAAGAAGGAGAAAAATATTTATTTTATGGTGGAAAAAGTGGAGAAATCAGCCACAATGCTCGTATTAGGGCAAGAGTAAAAGCAGATGCACTTTGGGAAATGATAGGAGAAGCAAATGATATATTTGTTATGGGGCATAAAAAAGCAGATTTGGATTGTACAGGAGCGTGTATAGGCATTTATACCATAGCAAAAACAATGGGAAAACAATGCTATATTGTATTAGACCAAGTTTCTGCGGGCATAAAAAGACTTTATGAACGAATTGCAGAAGAAGAACAATATCAAAATATATTTATTACAGAACAAGAAGCAATAGCAAAAGTAAGCGAAAAGTCACTTGTTATTGTAGCGGATACCCATAGAAAAATGATGACAGTTTGCCCTGAATTGTTGGAAATTTCAAAAAAAATAGTAGTATTTGACCATCATAGAAAAAGCACAGATTTTATAGAAAAAGCAGTATTAATTTATCATGAACCTTATGCGTCTTCTACTTGTGAATTGATTACGGAAATGATACAATATTTTGGGGAGAAAATCAAATTAAAACCTTTAGAGGCAGATGCATTGTTAGCAGGGATTACTGTAGATACTAAAAATTTTTGTGCCAAAACAGGAGCGATTACATTTGAAGCAGCAGCATTTTTAAGAAGACATGGCGCAGATAGTGTTCGTGTTAGACTGCTTTTTCAAAATGATATGGCAGCTTATCAGGCAAAAGCATCTGCTGTAAAAGATGCAAAAATGATTTATGAAAATATTGCTTTTACTGTTTGCCCTTCTGATGTAGAGAATTCTATATTAACGGCAGCAATGGCAGCAGATGATTTATTAAATATTACAGGTGTAAAAGCATCATTTGTTTGCTGTCTTTTGGAAGATACAGTATATATTAGTGCAAGAAGTTTAGGAGAAATTAATGTACAGTTGATTATGGAAAAACTAGGCGGTGGCGGTCATATGACGATATCAGGAGCACAGCTCTATCACTGCACAATAGAACAAGCCGAACAAAAATTAAAACAAGCCATTGAAGTATATTTGAAGGAGGAAATAAAATGAAAGTAATATTATTGGAAGATGTAAAAAGTGTTGGAAAAAAAGGAGAATTAGTAAATGCAAGCGATGGCTATGCAAAAAATTTCTTATTTCCTAAAAAATTAGCTGTAGAGGCAACAAAGTCAAATTTGAATGATTTTGAATTGAAACAAAAAGCAGAAGCAAAAAGAAAAAAAGAAGAATTGGAACAAGCACAAAATATGGCAAAAGAATTAGAAAATAAAACAGTAACAGTAAAAGTAAAAACAGGAGAAAACGGTAAATTATTTGGTTCTGTTACAAATAAAGAAGTAGCAGAAGAAATTGTGAAACAAACAGGTATGGAAATTGATAAGAAAAAGGTATCTATAGGTGACCCTATTAAAATGGTAGGAGAAAGAACTGCTGTAATTAAATTACATCCTAAAGTGTCGGCAGAAATTACAATCAAAATTGTTGAAGCATAAAAGAAGGAATGGAGATGGAAGAAAATCAACAAAATACTGTAAATTTTCAAAATGTACCTCCCCATGATGACACAGCAGAACAAGCTGTATTAAGTTCTATGTTTTTGGATAGAGATGCTGTTGCAACAGCATTAGAAATATTAAAAGCAGATGATTTTTATCGTCCAGATAATAGAAAAGTTTTTGAAGCAGCAGAGGAATTATTTTTATCTGGTGTGCCAGTAGATGTTGTAACAATTAAAAGTAAATTAGAAGAAAAACAAATATTTGAGCAAATTGGAGGATTACCTTTTATTATAGCTATTTCTACAGCAGTAGGCAGTTCTGTCAATATTAGGCATTATGCTCATATTGTAGAAGAAAAATCAATATTACGCCGTTTGATAAAAACAGCAGGAGAAGTTTCTCAAATTAGTTATGAAGCAAAAGAAAGTGTAAATGAAATTGTAGAAAAAGCAGAAAAAGGTATATTTGACATTATACAAAACCGTCGTACAGGAGAATTTTCAAGTGTAAGAGATATTACAGTAACGGCTTTTGAAAAAATAGAGGAAATATATCGTAATAAAGGAAAAGTGACAGGTATTGCAACGGGCTTTTTAGACTTTGATGCAAAAACAGCAGGACTACAAAAATCAGATTTGATATTGCTTGCTGCAAGACCTTCTATGGGAAAAACAGCTTTTGCATTAAATATTGTTCAAAATGTAGCAATACGAGAAAATATACCTACGGCTGTATTTTCATTGGAAATGTCAAAAGAACAGCTTGTAAATAGAATGCTTTGCTCGGAGGCTATGCTGGACGCTCAAAAATTAAGAACAGGAGAAATGGAAGAAAAAGACTGGACAGCATTAATTGAAGCTATGGGTCCAGTTTCTCAAGCGCCTATTTATATTGATGATACTTCTGGTATTTCTCCTATGGACGTTCGTTCAAAATGCAGAAGACTAAAATTAGAAAAAGGATTGGGATTAATCGTTATTGATTATTTGCAACTTATGAGTGGTAATAGTAGAAATGATTCTAGACAGCAGGAAATTTCAGAGATTTCTCGTTCATTGAAAGCAATAGCAAGAGAAATGGACGTGCCTGTTATTGCATTAAGTCAATTAAGTCGTGCCTGTGAACAAAGGGCAGACCATAGACCCATGCTTTCGGATTTGAGAGAATCTGGTTCAATAGAGCAGGATGCTGATATTGTAGCATTTCTGTATAGAGATGAGTATTATTTTCCAGAGTCTGAAAAAAAGAATCAAGCAGAGCTGATTATTGCAAAACAAAGAAATGGTCCAACAGGTACAATCAATTTGACATGGCTAAAACAGTGTACGAAATTTGGTAATTATTTAAGGTAATGATTTTAGTAAAACATATAAAAGGAGTTCACGAAATATATTTGATATGTCGTGACTCTTTTTTTATTACAAAAATATTTTATATCAGTTTTATCAATGATTGTATATAAATATAAATATTTTTACTATTTTTGGAATATACTACTAAAAAGCCGTTTTTGTTTTTGCAATATGTCATAAAATAGAGTATAATAAATAAAAACATATGTTTTTTTGGAAATAAATGTAATAATATATAATGAAAATGACAATAGCTAGTATAGGAGGCAGTCTATGAGATATATCAACGAATTGAGAGAGGGTCAATCTGTAATAGAACATTATCTTTGCAAAAGCAGACAGTCTTTAAAATCCAGAGCAGGTAAAACATATTTGTCTTTAAAATTACAAGATAAAACAGGTATGGTAGATGCAAAAGTTTGGGAAATGACAAATGATATTAAGGCTTTTGAAGAAAATGAATTTATAAAAATAGATGCAACTGTTGTAACATATCAAAATGATATTCAATTAAATGTAAAGAGAATACGACGTAGTTTGGAAGGGGAATACGACCCAGCGGATTATATCCCTTGTACAGAAAAAAATATAGAAGAAATGTATCAGAAGTTGATGTCATATATTAAAATAATACAAAATCCATATATTAAAAAATTACTGGAAGAAATATTTTATCATAATGATACTGTAAGCAAGCATTTAAAAACACATTCTGCTGCAAAGAGTATCCATCATAGCTATATGGGCGGATTGTTGGAGCATACACTTTCTGTTACAGAAATATGTGATTTTGTAGCACCAAGATATCAGTTTGTAAACAGAGATATATTGATTGCTTCTGCTATGCTTCATGATATTGGTAAAATTATAGAGCTTTCAGAATTTCCAGAAAATGACTATACAGATGAGGGACAACTTTTAGGTCACTTAATGATAGGCTCAGAACTGATAAAAGAAACTGCGTCACATATAGAAGGTTTTCCAAAACAAATTGAAAATTTATTAAAACATTGTATGATTTCTCATCATGGTGAATATGAATATGGTTCTCCGAAACTACCTAAAACAATAGAGGCTTTTATACTTCATAGCGCTGATAATTTAGATGCAAAAACAAAAGTGATTGAAGAAATGATTCAAAATAATACCAATCAAGGTAGTTGGGTAGGATATCAAAAAATGCTTCAGAGAAATATTAGAAAATCAGATTTTTAAATAAAGGAATGAATGTTTATGAAACTGAAATGGGACAGAACGACAATATCGGCATCAGAAGTAAACCGATATACTTATTGCCCTTATCAGTGGTATTTTGAACGATATTATGGCAGAAGTAAATTGTTTCAAATGTCAAAAACAAAAAAAGCAGAGCCAGCATTAAAAAAATCAAAAACAACAGAAAAAACAGCAGATAAAAAAAGAGAATCTCATTTAGCGAGAGGGCGTGCTTATCATGCCAAAGAATACGAAAATTTTAAAAGACAGCAAAAAATAGTTTGGGCAATACTAATATTAATTGCTGTGATAATTGTGGCTTGTGTAATATTATTTTTGATAAAGTAGTTTTGCAAAAATATATTTTTATACAGTAAAGTAAAAAGACATTGAGGACGTTGTTTTCAATGTCTTGCTATATTATTCAGAATTTACGAATTCATTTTTATAAGATTTTTATTAATGTTAACACTATGGCATAATGATATAATAAAGTAAGGCGGGATTATAATATGGTTCTTTTTTGGGAGTCCATTAAAAATACAGACTGGCTTTTTTCTTATGTACCTTTTGTACTGTTTTTTTTGTTATGGCTAAGAGAACAATGCTGGATACTACGAAAAAGAAAAAAAAGACAAGGGCTTTTTGGCTATAAATTGATATATGCAGACCAAAAGGCAACAAGAAAACAAAAAGATTTTGGAAAATTATTATATTCTAAAAAATATGATATACAAGGTAAACCAGATTATATTTTTCAAAAAAGATTTGGCAATGCCATTGTGCCAGTAGAGCTCAAAAGCGGAAGTATACGAGATGATAATTTTCCCCATCCAGGAGATAGATTACAGCTTGCCACATATTTTTTATTGATAGAAGATGTATATGGTGTGCGTCCTAAATATGGCAGATTAGTGTATAAAGATTATATGTTTGATATTAGGAATACTATAAAAATCAGGAGAGAAGTACGAAGAACATTGGCAAATATGAGGCAAATGCTTCAAACAGGACAGGGAAAAGCAAATTGTAGTGTTGCAGGGTGTCGATACTGTATTTGCAAGGGGACGGTTTGTCCTTATTGGGAAGTACCAAAACAAAGAAAGGTGAAGAAGGCATAATGAAAACAACAGATATGATTGTGCAAAAAAATAAATGTTATACTATGGTTGTAGAAGATTTAGGAAGTCAAGGAGAAGGCATAGGCAGAATAGACGGCTTTGCTGTGTTTGTAGAGGGTGCATTGCCTCAGGAAGAAATAGAGGTTTTAATTGTAAAAGTAAATAAAAATTTTGCATATGGTAAATTGCAAAAAATATTAAAACCTTCTCCGAAACGTGTTTCGCCTCTTTGTGATGTTGCATCAAAATGTGGGGGTTGTCAATTACAGCATCTCAATTATGAGGGACAACTACAATATAAAACCAAAAAAGTAAAAATGGCATTAAAAAAAATAGCCAAAATAGATGATGTAGAAGTTTTACCCGCATTAGGTATGCAAAATTGTTGGCGATATCGAAACAAAGTACAATTTCCAGTAAAAAGTGATAATCAAAATGTATCAATAGGATTTTATGGAAAAAGAAGTCACAGAATAATTGATACACAAAAATGTTTTTTACAACATGAAATCAGTGACAAAATTATTGAAATAATAAGGGAATTTTTAAAAGAATATCATATTAGTATTTATGATGAGCAGTCTCATAAGGGGCTTGTACGTCACATATTGGTAAAAATTGGTTTTCAAACAGGTCAAATTATGGTTTGTTTGGTAATAAATGGTAAAAGCTTACCTCATAAAGAAATATTGATACAACAATTACAAAATATAAAAGGTATGACAAGTATAGTATGTAATATAAACAAAGAAAAAACAAATGTTATATTAGGAAAACAAAATTTTGTGCTATGGGGTAAACAATCTATTATAGATACCATTGGAGAATTAGAGTTTGAAATTTCGCCATTATCATTTTTTCAAGTAAACCCTTTTCAAACAAATGTACTTTATCAAAAAGCGTTAGAATTTGCACAATTAAATGGTGATGAAACGGTTTTAGATTTATATTGTGGTATTGGTACAATTTCATTATTTTTTGCACAAAAAGCAAAATATGTTTTGGGAAATGAAATTGTTGCTGAAGCAGTGGAAGATGCCAAAAGAAATGCAAAAAGAAATTGTATTGAAAATGTGGATTTTTTGCAGGGAGCAACAGAGGACGTTATACCTGTACTTTATGAAAAAGGTTTACAGGCAGATGTTGTGGTGTTAGACCCCCCTAGAAAGGGCTGTGATGAAAGACTTTTAAATACAATACTAAAAATTGCTCCTAAAAAAATTGTTTATGTTTCTTGTGACCCTGCAACTATGGCAAGAGATATTAAAACATTTATAGAACAAGGATATTGCTTAAATATGGTACAACCTGTGGATATGTTTCCTCATACAATACACGTTGAAGCAATAGTTCTGCTGCAAAAAGCGGAATCACCACAAGATATAGTGAAAAACGAATAAATAAAAACTATATCGTGTGGTTTTTGGGGCAAAAAGTGTGACTTAAAATGACGCTTTTTTTGCCCCTTTTTTGATGATTTCACCTGCTGCAGAAAGAAATGAATGCCTGTAAATAGAACATTCTTTCGTATTTTGGGGCGGGAAATTCCGTCAAGCAAAAAGGTCATCAAAAATGGTATTTTGCGAATAAATTTTGACAACACTTTTTGCGAAAAAACATTTCACAAAATTTAATGCAAAAAATTGTGAAATACTTCTTGAAAATAATAGGAAACAGCTTAGAGCTGCAAAAAAAGATGAAGCAATACTCAGAAACTGTTTCCTTTTTTATATAAAGTGTAACATAATTTAAGAAAAAGAACGAAAAAGGGCAGTACAAAAAATGTACTGTCCCTTTTTTATTCTCAAAAAGGAGGAATGCAAAATGAAAAAAGAAACGGAAATCAGGGTTTTAATGGTAGAACCGAACGAACATCCTAAGGAGTATTTATTAGAAAATACCCTTTCAGCGATGCAGGCGGCGGTCGGCGGGCTGATAGATATTGTTGGCCTGGAAGATAACATCTGCATCCTGCTCAATGATGAAGGGAAATTGTTAGGGATGGAGGGCAGCCGCAGGATTGGCGATGACATTATTGCCGGAACCTTTTATGTCTGCGGGAGCAATGAGGAAGGAGAACTGGTTTCCCTCACCGATGTGGAGATGGAACGGTACAGTGAAATGTTCTGGGAACCGGAGGAAATCTCGCAGGAGGAAATAGAGAAAGCAACAAGGTTTGAAGTCATGTTTTTTGACTTATAAATACCCGAAACATCATTTTCAAAAACTTAATAGTTTTTCAGAAAAAATGTTTTACAAAATTCATTGATGTTTTTTGTGAATTATTTTACTAAAATCGATGAAACAGGCGGCAATGTGAAAAGCATAGCCGCCTTTTCATATATAAAAACCATTATTAAGGAGGAATGCAGTATGGAAAAAGCAAGGCGCATGAAAACAAACAGAGAAGAAATGGACAACAGGGAAATGAACGGCGGGAGTGAGGTTGGCGGTAAGCAGCAATATCTTGCCATCGAGAGGGAAACGCTGCTTTACGCTGGAATTGACCCGGATGATGACTTGATGGTTGTACCCATAGATAATACCATTATTATCCGCCAGAAAGACGTTTATGACAGAATTCTGGAGAAACTGCCCAAGTTGTTTGACGAGATTGGCGTCCCGCCGGAAACGGCTGCGGCTGTGCTTTTGGAAATTGCGGAGCTGTTAGGACGTTCCGAAACAGTGTTTTGAAAAATTTAATAGTTTTTCGAGAAAAATATTGTACAAAAATTTTCGCTATTCTTTGTGAAGTTTTTTGCTAATGTTGGTGGAACAGACGGTGCAGCTGAAAAGCGGCACCGTTTTTTTCATATACAAAATCATTTTGAAGGAGGAACCAGACATGGAAAGAACAATGGAAATGGAAACAGGAAAGGGCTGCATAACAGTAAAAAGCGTCATACGGCTGAAAGAACTGCGACTGACGCGGGAAATGCTGGCTGACGGGGGCATTGACCTGGATGATGAAGTTGAAATCATCTGCGGCGAAGGTGAGGTCATCATCCGTCAGCGGAGCATTCTTGAAAGGCTGCCGCAGGAACTGCAGGAACACTGCAAAGCAACGGGGTTGACGAGGAAAACGCTGGAAAGGGCGTACCGCATGGAGGCAGAGGTTCTGGGCGGCGTTGAAAGGCTGCTTGAAATTTTGAAAGAGGAACTTTTTTGAACCGGAAAGTTGCCTATTGAATGTATCAAAAGTAAGATGTGGAAGGAGGCGGTTGGTTGAAAGACAGGGTTAAGAAAAAGAAACGGGAATACAGGCTGCAGGAAAAATATGCGTGCCAAAAGCCGAAACACCAGTGGACAGGCAGCGTCCAGTACCACAGGCGTGCGGATAAGCGGAAATGAAGGAGGATGCCGGATGAACGGGAAATTATATGTTTATGCCCTGCCCTATGAAGATGCACTGAAAAACGGGGAGGAAGAAACGTATTGGGAATCATACCACAGAAATATCGAATGCGCAGAAGCAATCAGAAAAGCGATTGATGAGAATTATGACGGCCGGAGGCTCAACGCAGATTGTGTGCGGACGGTCGTTGACAGGTTCGGTTATGACAGAACCAGGTTTGTTATAGCAAATACGCTCTGCCAGCTAATGCACGACCGCAGGATCAGCAGGGATAATAAAGCATGGGCGGCACAGTGGGATCTCCTCCCGGATGGCGACAGTTGGAACGACAAACGGTTCGATTATGTTGTCACTGCGGATAAAGGTTTGCTGGATATTTTTGCAAGGCTGGTAAGGAAACAGCAGGAAACCGGTTTTTTCACAAAAGAGGAATGTAATAACCTGAATACCGGCAGCCTGGAAGGACGCCTGCTTGTGTTGAAGCCCAATGCAGTGCGGGGCGAAACCCCTATTGGTTATCAATTGTTTTATTGTACTGAAGAAACAGGTGACGGAATACAGGGCGTCTTCCCGCTCGACAAGAGCGAATGGATTTTCCCGCGCACCAGTTTTTTGGGAGAACTGCGGCAGGAGTACATGTCGGCCTGGATAATGGAGTGGCTGGAGGAATCTGGCCAGCAGGAACAGCAGCAGGAAAACGGGATGCAGATGGGGATTTAACGTCTGATAAACCGGGTTAAAAACGGAAGGAGGATGCGGATGAATTTTTAGACTTTTTTTCAGGTATCGGATTGTTCCGGCTGGGGCTGGAACAGGCAGGATTTAGATGCATGGGGCATTGCGAGATAGATCCATTCGCAAACAAAAGCTATCAGGCAATGCACCAACCGAAAGAAGGTGAATGGTTTGAAAAAGACATCAGCAAGGTCAGTGCCGACAGCATACCAGACGTCCATCTTTGGACTGCCGGTTTTCCCTGTCAGGACGCCTCCATGTCGGGAAAGCGTGCAGGAATACACGGCGCACGAACTGGATTGTTTTTTGAGTTTGTTCGGCTCCTGCGGGAAAGAGGTGAGAATAAACCCCGATGGCTTATCCTTGAAAATGTTAAGGGATTGTTTTCAGTGGGCGGAACAGGGGATTTTGCCGAAGTTCTCTGTGAGCTGGCCTCACTGGGGTATGGTGTCGAATATGCGCTTCTCGATTCCAGAGCATTTGGAGTGCCTCAACATAGAGAAAGAATCTATTTTATCGGAGATATTACAGCCAGAAGTACCGGAAAAATATTATCTTTCCGAACAACAGACACAAAAACTCTTGAACAGATTATTGGAGGCCCGCAGGGAAGCCGTGTGTACGGAACAGGAGGCGTTTCACCAACTCTCACTTCTGGAGGCGGAGGAATCGGAACAAAAACCGGATTGTATTTTGTAAAAAGGGATTTCCAGAAAGGAATCGTAATAAGGGATAGCTGCGGGACGATTGACGCCAGCTATTCCAAAGGACTGGGCGCGAAGCAGCACAGGACTGGCGTCATGGAAGCCAGGCTGCCGCGGGCAGTCATCCAGCCGGACAAAGAAAGGACATGGCAAAACGGGCGGAGGATCAAAGGCCCTGACGAAGCAATGTTTGCAATTTTAGCAAGCGGCGTGCATGGCATCCTGCTGGATTCGCGGATCAGGCGGCTGACGCCGCTGGAAACCTTCCGACTGCAGGGCGTGCCGGATGAATATTTCGACAGGGCGGCAGCGGTCTGTTCTGATGCGCAGCTGTATAAACAGGCCGGAAACGCAGTCACAGTGCCGGTTGTACGGTTTATCGGGCAGAGGATTATGAAATATCTGGAATCGGAAATGAAATACAGGATATAAGCTGTGAGATGCAGGCGCAAGCCTGTTTTTTTGTTGGCAAAAAGCCGGGTTCCTGAAAAGGCATCCGGCTTTTTTACTATATATTAAGGAGGGAAACACGATGAATGTAAGCATATGCGTAATGGACAGGGCGGCAAGGCAGGGAAAAGTGAATGTCAGGCTCCCGGCTGAAAAAAACGACCTCTGGCAGAAGCTGTGGGAAACAAAGGCAAAAAGCCTTGATGACTGCCTGATTTCCAATGCGGAAACCGGCGTTGCGGCGGCAGACAGGTTCCTGCGGGGCGTTGACCTCTACCGCGTGGATATTTTTGAACTGAATACATTTGCCAGAAAGTTGGACGGCATGATGGAACGGGAGAAACTGGAATACTGCAGACGGTTGGAACAGGAGCCGCCGAACAGCCTGAAAGCCGCGATATACAGTGCAAAAATGGAGGTATCGGCTACGTGAAAAAATTTTTTGAGGACAGGAAACAGAAATTTATAAAAGACATCTATAACCGGAACCCGGATGTGATGGAAAAACTGAAAGAGGTTTTTGGCAGGGTTTTGGATGACATGTTTGAGGAGTTTGAAACAAGCGGGGTATCCCCCGGCAGCAGGGAACAATTTTGGAACAGGCTTTCCAAGGCATTATCGGACTGCGGGTGCTGCCAGTATGCAAATTCAAACCTTGTAAGCAAGACCGCCGTTGTGTATCAGGAAATGGAGAACATATTCCAATGCTGGCCGCCGCAAAAAGATATGGATTGGAGAGAAAATGCTGATTACATTACAATCCAGCGTCAGGATGAGTACTTCTGTGACAAATTTTTTACACTTCTGCTCCCTGCTGAACCTCAAAGCCTGCAGACGTTCCTGTGCAAAAACGGGCTGGACAAGCCCTGGGACTGCCGGATATTAAGCATTCATATGGCGGATAAGGCGTGTGTAAGGCTGCAGGGTAATCTGCATGGCTGTGGCAGCGTTATGGAAATCAATTACTTCTTCCATTGCTTCAACCAGCTTTCGGAGAAAGAAAAACACCGGTATGTAATCGCTGCGGCTGCGGAACATTTTGAAACGGCAAAGACTCTGATCAACCTGACGGCGAACATGGACAACCTGCATATTGTGAAAGATATCGGGACGGCAGGGAACCTCGGAATGTTCCTGGTAGAGAACGATCTGACGTCTTTGCATTTCCCCGATGAAGTGCTCCCGTTTCTCGATTACGAAAAAGTAGCAGAAGCGCACATGAAAGAAACAGGGGGCTGGATGCATTTGGATAATTACATTGAGGAAGCCGTCCCGCGCGAATTATGGACTGAGATTTACGATGGCATCCACCTCCCTGATTTCAGCTTGGAGCAGAAAGCACCGCAGGAAACAGAACCGGAACCAGAATTGGAAACGGAAGAAGCGCAGGGATTTGACCCCGGCATGACATTGTAGGAAAAGAGAAGGCAAAAGGAGGAATGAAAATGAGAGGCCCATAGGATTGGACGGTGATACATAATGATGGATAGTTTTATTTCATGGATCGGCGGGAAACGGCAGATGCGGGAAATCATACTGGAACGTTTCCCTGTCTGGTATGAGCGGTATGTCGAGGTGTTCGGCGGCGCGGCATGGATACTGTTCGCCAAGCCGCCGGAGCCGTTCGAGGTATATAACGACATCAACGGGAACCTGACAAACCTGTTCCATGTCGTGAAGGAACAGCCACTGGCATTCCTGAAGGAACTCGGCTTTTTGCCGCTGAACGGGCGGCAGGAGTTTGAACTCCTGCTGGCGATGTGCAGGGGCGGGGATTTTTCCGTCCCATATATGGAAGAAGAACTGGCATTGGCGGAACGCGAACTCGCGCCGCTGGCATATACGGAATACTGTGAGATGATGGAGGAAAAAGCTGCCCTTGGCGACGTCCGGAGGGCAGTAAATTTTTACAAGCTGATACGCTACAGTTATGCAAGCGGCACAACCAGTTTCAATGCACAGCCGGTAAACTTAATGCAGGCGTGCCGGACGGTCTGGCAGGCGAACAGGCGGCTGAACGAGAACGGCTTGAAGGACGCAAAGGCAGTGCAGAAGGCCGGCGGCGCGGCGGGCAGGGGCGTAATCATTGAAAACAAGGAGTATTTCAAACTGATCGAGCAGTATGACCGGAAAGGAACGTTTTTGTACCTAGACCCGCCCTATTTCGGGACGGAGAAGCATTATGATGCAAAATTTGGCAAAGAGGATCACTACCGGCTGTGCAACACATTAAGGGGCATCGAAGGGATGTTCATGCTGTCGTACAACGACTGTGATTTTGTGCGGGAGTTATATGACGGGTTCTATATCGAGAGTTTTGAACGGCTGAACAGCATCTCGCAGAGATACAGCCCCGGAAACCAGTTCAAGGAACTGATCGTGACGAACTACGACCCGCACGAGCGGCGGAAGAAGCAGCCGAAACAAATGGAACTGACAATGTAAAAGAAAACCCTGGGCTCTGCCCAAACCCGCCCGCTTTCTTGAAAGAAAGCGGGGCAAAGAACTTTGCTTCGGAAAACCGCGTTTTCCGAAGGACATAGCTTTTCATGGTTTTATGCAAATGCCCCATCGCATGAAATGCGATGGCAAACGGGTCAAGGGGCGTGCCCCTTGCAGGGTGTGGGACAGCGTCCCACGGTTTGAAAGATTTTGAAAAGGAGGAATGAGAATGGAAATGAAATGTTATAAAATGCTGGACGGACGCGGCAGGCTCACGCTTCCGGCAGCAGTACGCGAGGCGGCGGGAATCGGCGGGAACGACGTCCTCCAGATTACAGAACGCGGCGGCGTAATCCTGTTGAATAAAGCTGAAGTCAGCGCAGACGACCCTGTAGGACTGCTGCAGGAAAAACTCCGGCAGGAAACCGAAACTGCAGCGGCGGAACGCGAAGCCCTGAAAAAACGGCTGAAACAGCTGCTCGATGAAAGGGAATCCACGGATGACATCATGGACGAAATCATGGACGAAATCTTCAGTTTTATGTTCTGAAAAGGAGGTGGCTGGAATGAAAAAAACGATGATAATAGCGGTTATGTCATGCACTTTGCTCC
>OFHA01000534.1_pt1 | contig 32749 bp, 27 predicted proteins | sample 1521891 | NCBI WGS metagenome assembly OFHA01 (sample SAMEA3504089, study PRJEB24116) | mouse gut metagenome | biome: mouse gut; feature: mouse-associated habitat; material: faeces | place: Denmark | collected 2011
TCAGCTGGGAGAGCATCTGCCTTACAAGCAGAGGGTCACAGGTTCGAGCCCTGTAACTCCCATAAAAAAGAATGTGTAAAATGCACATTCTTTTTTTCATCACTGCAAATAAGTTTACTGTTTTTAGCATAATGTATATAAAGAGATAGGAGTCATAAAGGAGAATATATTTATGGAATGGATTACTATTTTTTTTATTGCACTTAGTTTAGCTATGGACGCATTTGCAGTATCAATTGCAAATGGTGTATCTGTATCTCATTTTAGAAAAAAAGATGCTTTAAAACAGGGAATTTATTTTGGTGTATTTCAATTTTTAATGCCTTTGCTGGGCTGGTTTTTAGGTATTTATGTAAAAAATAGTATGGAAGTAATTGACCATTGGATTGCTTTTTTATTATTGGTATTGATAGGAGGGAATATGATAGCAGAAAGTTTTCAAGAAGAAAAACAAAAAAATCATAATGTATTAACAAATCAAAATCTACTTTTACAGGCTGTTGCAACAAGCATTGACGCTTTTGCAGTAGGGATTAGCTTTGCTATATTAAATGTGAATATAGTATTAGCTTCTGCTGTAATTGGTATAACAGCTTGTATTGTTTGTTACATAGGCGGTATATTAGGCAAGCATTTGGGGAAATTTTTAGAGAAGAAAGCTTCTATTGCAGGCGGAATGGTTTTAGTTGCAGTAGGTATAAAGATATTGCTAGAACATATCACATAAGCATAATAGGAGGTTGCTTATGAGTCAAATACAAAAGTGGGATGAAAGCGTTGTACTTTGGGTACGAGAATATATTTCTTGTCCTTTTTTAGATGTCATTATGAAATGGATTTCTTTTTTAGGTGATAATGGTATTGTATGGATAAGCATCACAATATTATTTTTATTTTTTGTAAAAACACAGCAGAAAAAATGGAGAACATGGGGCATGATATTAGGCAGTAGCTTGCTGATAAGTTCATTTATTACAAATATCATATTAAAGCCTTTTGTTGCCCGTTTACGCCCTTATGATGTGCTTTTGCTTGATATTATATTACCCCCTCTTTCTGATTATTCTTTTCCATCTGGTCATACAACGGCGGCTTTTACAGGCGCAGTTGTTTTGTGGCACATAAACCATATTTTTGGTGTAGGTGCTTTTTTGTTTGCAGTCATGATTGCCTTTTCAAGAATTTATTTAGCAGTACATTATATTACAGATGTTTTAGCAGGAGCAATGATAGGTAGTTTGTGTGCATTTGCTGTCATTGCAGTAGTACGCAGAAAACATTTATTGCCTTAATAAAGTGCATGATTATGACAAAATGATTGATAAATAATAGTATATATTATGATAATTTGTTGCATATAAAATTTTTTTGTGCTAGAATGACAAAATATAGAAAATATTTCAATAAAATTTTTTACAATATTTATTATTATCAGACAGCATTTGTGTATACAGTAAAATTTAACAAAAGATACGGAGGGAATGAAATGGGTGAAACAATAATAACAAAGCAAAATGATATGGATAATCCATTAGGCATAGAACCAGTTGGAAAACTGCTAAAAAGTTTTGCATTGCCTTCTGTTGCAGCATTTTTGGTCAATAATTTATATAATATTGTAGACCAGATATTTATAGGACAAGGTGTAGGCTATCAAGGAAATGCAGCAACAACAGTAGCTTTTCCTATTGTAACAATAGTGTTGTCACTTTCTATGCTTGTAGGTGCAGGCGGTAGTGCTTATGCTTCTATACGTTTAGGAGAAGGAAAATTTTCGATTGCAGAAAAAGTATTAGGAAATATGATGACAATATTGATTATTGTTGGTTTATTACTTTGTGGTATTGGATTTTTGTTTTTTGAGCCTATGCTTCGATTGTTTGGTGCAAAGGATACCATTATGGAATATGCAAAAGACTATTCTAGTATTATATTGTTGGGTGTTCCTTTTATGATGGTAGGTGCTGGGCTTTCTAATATGGCACGTACAGACGGCAGTCCTAAAATGGCTATGTTAAGTATGTTAGTAGGTGCAGTTTTAAATACAGTATTAGACCCTATTTATATTTTTGTTTTTAAATGGGGTGTAAAAGGTGCTGCTATTGCAACAATTACATCACAAATATTATCAGCAATTATATTAGTTTGGTATTTCAGACGAAAAGGAAAAATGCGTTTAAAAAAACAATATTTAAAACCAGAATGGCAATTAATTATTGCTTTTTGCTCGTTAGGTGTATCTAGCTTTATTGTACAAATTGCTAATACACTTTTACAAGTAATATTAAATAATTCTCTTGTTTATTATGGTGACGCCTGCTCTGTGGGGGGCGATGTAGCATTAAGTGCTATGGGAATTGTATTAAAAGTCAGTGCAATATTGATAGGTATTAACATTGGTATTGGTACAGGCGCACAACCTATTGTAGGATTTAATTATGGGGCAAAAAAACCTCAAAGAATTAAAGACACTTATTTGCTTTCTGTTAAAATTGCAAGTATATGTTCTATAATAGGCTGGATAGGGTGTGTATTTTTTCCGAAATATCTTTTAATGATATTTGGTTCTGGTGATGCTAATTTTATGAATTTTGCTATAAAAAGTATGCAAGTATATATGTTTGGTATATTTATTTCTGGCATACAGATTGTATCAACAGGATATTTTCAAGCAACAGGACAAGCATTAAAGGCTTCTATACTTTCTATGCTTCGTCAAGTGATATTGTTGATACCATTAATTATAATATTCCCTTTATTTTGGGGATTAGATGGTATTTTAGTTGCAGGACCAGTTGCAGATATTGCATCAGGTTTAATTGTATCATTTTTTATATTGAAGGAGATGAAACGACTCAATCATTGGATGAAAGAAGTATAATAAAAAGGGAGATGGGTAATGTGGCATTAGCGGTGGTTGGACAGCTTACAACAATGGTATTGCTAATGATAGTAGGCTTTTTGTTGAGTAAAAAGGGATATTTACAGGATACAAAAGGGCTTTCTATTGTATTAACAAAGGTAGCAGTACCAGCAAATATGATAGTATTACTGCAAAGAGAATTTTCACATGAAATATTGATAGGATTTTTAAAAACAGGCTGTGGAACACTTTTTCTTTGTATATTAGGAACAATAATATTTATGATAGTAGGAAAATGTTTAAAAATGGATTTTCCACAATTAGGGCTTTTTGCAGGTGGTGGTGTTTATAGTAATGTTATATTTATGGGACAGCCTCTTGTTACAGCAATGTTTGGAGCAGAGGGACTCATATTTTGTGTTGGTGTAATGTTTGCAAGTAATGTATATTTATTTACAGCTTGCTCTGTATTGTTTTCCTATAAATGTGGTACTGCAAAACCTCCTGTTAAAATGGTAAAAGATGCCTTTTTTAATTTGATTTGTTTTTCTGCTATTATAGGTATTGTTTTGTTTGTCAATTCTATATCATTGCCTTCACCACTTTATAATGCTTTAAATTATGCATCTACAACAACAGTTTGTCTTTCTATGATTGTAATCGGTTCTCTTTTAGCTGCTGCTAAAGTAAAAGAAGTATTGAAAGATAAAACAGTATATATATTTAGCTTTTTTACATTAATTGTTATGCCTGTTATTACAAAATTGATAATGGGATTTGTAGTAGATGGCGTTGCATTAGGAGTTATGGTAATATTGATGGGTACACCAGCAGCAGCGGCATTGCCTTCTTTTGCTGGAGGATATGGAAATGATGAAAAAAGAGCGTCAGAATATGTGTTTGTATCCACAGTGCTTTCTGTAATCACATTGCCTCTTACAGCAAAATTTTTATGCTAATACATATTATGTTTTAAATCAATAAGCACGATTTGTAAAAATTGTGCTTATTTTGTTATAGTAATATATTTTTTGTCGTTTTCAGTACATTAATAAACTTTTTGAAATTGTATATTATATATAAATAAACTATAATTTTTTATACATATTTACCAATTATTATAAAAAGATATATAATTTATAATGACAGAACACTGTTTATTGTTTATAATAAATTAAATACATATCATATTTTTTTTGTATCTGCAATAAATGTGTCAAATCACTATATTGATTATGACAAAGAGGAGCATTTTGATTGCATACAATATGATAGGTAAAATATAGAATGTATCTTTTGTTGTTTTTATATGATTGTTAATAAAATAGAAATGAGGAGTCTATTTTTATGGCATCAAATAGAAACACACAAAAGAGTATAAGCAAAGGAGGCTTTTTATGGATTTTTCGTATAACATGATTTTTGTAGCACCAGTGTTAGGAATTATAGCATTGATATTTGCATTTGTATTAGCTTCAAAAATTAGCAAAGAAGAAGAAGGCACAGACCGTATGAAAGAAATTGCATTAGCCATAAGAGAGGGAGCAAATGCTTTTTTAAAAGCGGAGTATAAAATACTGGTAATATTTGTTTTGGTATTATTTGTATTGATTTGTTTTGGTATTGGTGTCACAACAGCAATTTGCTTTGCAGTGGGAGCTTTATTTTCTACATTAGCAGGTTATTTTGGTATGAATGTAGCAACAAAAGCAAATGTACGTACAGCAAACGGCGCAAGAACGGGGGGCATGAATAAAGCACTTTCCACAGCATTTTCTGGCGGAGCAGTTATGGGTATGTCTGTTGTAGGACTGGGGTTATTTGGTGTTAGTGTAGTATACATGATTACAAAAAATGTGGGTGTTCTTTCGGGATTTAGTTTAGGAGCATCTTCCATAGCATTATTTGGACGTGTAGGTGGCGGTATTTATACAAAAGCTGCCGATGTAGGTGCTGACTTGGTTGGTAAGGTTGAGGCAGGCATTCCAGAAGATGACCCTCGTAATCCTGCTGTTATTGCAGACAATGTAGGTGATAATGTTGGAGATGTCGCTGGTATGGGTGCAGACTTGTTTGAATCTTATGTAGGTTCCATAGTTTCTGCTATTACATTAGGTATTGTATATTTTAGTACAGAAGGTGCATTATTTCCATTAATACTTTCTGCTTGTGGCATATTAGCATCTATTATAGGAACATTTTTTGTTCATGGTGGAAACAATAATCCTCAAAAAGCATTAAGAACAGGTTCTTATGTTTCTGCTGCTATTGTAGTAGTAGGAGCATTGGTGTTAAGTAATTTGTTTTTTAAAGATATGAAAGCAGCGATTGCAGTAATTTCTGGATTGATAGTAGGTCTTTTAATCGGTATTATTACAGAAGTATATACTTCTGCTGATTATAATTTTGTAAAGAAAATTGCAAATCAAGCAGAAACAGGACCAGCAACAGCAATTATAAGTGGTTTAGCAGTAGGTATGCAATCCACAGCAATACCAGTTATATTAATTTGTATTGGTATTTTTGCTGCATATAGTGTAAGTGGATTATATGGTATTGCATTAGCGGCAGTTGGTATGCTTTCTACAACAGGTATTACTGTTGCAGTAGATGCTTATGGTCCTATTGCAGATAATGCAGGTGGTATTGCTGAAATGAGTGGTTTAGACCATTCTGTAAGAGAAGTAACGGATAAATTGGACGCAGTAGGAAATACAACAGCTGCTATGGGAAAAGGTTTTGCCATTGGTTCTGCAGCATTAACAGCATTGGCTTTGTTTGTATCTTATGCAGAATCTGTTTCATTAAGTGCGATTTCTATATTAGAGCCTAGAGTTATTATTGGTTTATTTGTTGGTGGTATGCTTCCATTTTTGTTTTCTGCTTTTACAATGGAATCTGTTGGAAAGGCTGCATTCCAAATGATTGAAGAGGTTAGAAGGCAATTTCGTAGTATTCCTGGTATTATGGAGGGAACAGCAAAACCAGATTATAAGAAATGTGTTGAAATTTCAACAACAGCTGCATTAAAAGAAATGTTGATACCTGGTATTATGGCTGTAACAGTTCCTTTAATTGTGGGCATTCTTTTGGGTACAGGTGCATTAGGAGGGTTGCTTGCTGGCGCACTTGTAACAGGTGTTATGATGGCTATATTTATGTCAAATGCAGGTGGTAGCTGGGATAATGCTAAAAAATATATTGAAGAGGGTAATAATGGTGGAAAAGGCAGTGAAGCACATAAAGCAGCAGTAGTAGGAGATACCGTAGGTGACCCATTTAAAGATACTTCTGGTCCTTCTATTAACATATTGATTAAATTGATGACGATTGTAGCATTGGTATTTGCACCATTATTTTTAACAATTGGCAGTTTGTTATAATTGGGTAAATTTTACAGTAAAATCTGTAAAAATGCTAAAAAAATAAGACTTGGAAATACTCCAAGTCTTGATTTTTAACAAGTAAAGCATTTTGAAAGCAACGTAATTGCTTTGTTTTCAATAATTGTTTCGCCATGTTCTATTAGATAATATTTTGAGAGTTGAACAGAAATATGTTTTTGTCCATATTCTCCTAATATTAATTCTAATTCTTCTGCTTTGTTTTCATCTCCATCTTGTTTTATTTGTAACACAATAAAATATCTGTCATACAATTTGTAAAGAGAACTAGCATCATGGTAAGTATCTGCAATGCGTAAACTAAAATCAATGACATCATCTAGTTTAGCAAAGGAATAAATCAAAATGTCACTATTTTTGTCTGATTCTCCCTCTTGGAATACAAGAGATTTTCTTTTAAAACGACGCAGGTCTTTTTGCTGAGAAAGAATTTTCGCTCCTATGGATTCCTGACTTTTGCTGTCTATTTTTGTTACAATAATCATAATGCTATCTAATCCTACTGGAACAGCCTCCACCATAAGGGGAGTATTTTCTGAAATAAAGTCATATTCTTCCAGTGCGGTTTCCATGATGTCGTGAAAAAGTTCTTGTGTTTTTTCAGAAGGTATTGTTAAGTCCTCCAGTTTGATATTGCGCTCTGATAAATCAGCTTGCGTCAATATGAGTTTAATTTGACTCTCATTTATTTTTTCTATTTTCAATTCAATCACATCCTTATTGAAATACGTTCTCTAAAACAAAAATAATGATACAATTACATCATAGCATATTTTTTTATATTATACAAATGGTATGCGCTAATTGTTACAAAAATGTGAGATAAAAACTGTTATGTATATTCCACTAAACAGTATAATCAATATTTGCTGTTATGTAAAGAGGATAATTCATACAGAAAAATAAATTTTTTTTGTGGAAAATGTATGTTATTTACAATGATATTTATGATTATGAATAGAAAATAATATCATTTTGCAATATAAAAATTCAAAAAATATATTGATATAATAGTATTTATAGTGCTTTTCTATATAAATGTATTGTACTTAATATTGTTTAGATATGCAAAAAAATACAGCATAAAATAAATTACAAAAACTTTAAAAAGTGCGTATTCTGTTGACACTCACGCTATGAATGGTTAAAATGATAAATACAATGTGTACTTTATTCATTAGAAAATGTTTATAAAAGCTATATTTTTATGTTAAAATAAATAAGGCACTTTTTTGCTGTACGCTGTGTATATGAAAAAAGCGGAGGAGAACTATGGAAAAAGAAAATTATAATGGATACAACAATGAAAATGGAGAACCGAAATTATATGATGAATTACCAAAAGAAGTTGTGGATATGCTTATGGAAACACACCCTCTTATGGGAAAAAATGAGCAGTCAGATGGTGCAACTATGTATCGAAGAAGAAACAAACAAAATACTGTACAAGCAGAACCAAGTCAAGATACAACTTCTTATGTAGACTGGAGCGGAGGAGGAGGGGAAGAAACCATTGTAGGCAGAAGAACACGCCGATATGCCCAAGAAGATGGCGACCAGCAGTATACCATGAGATTTCAAACAATACAGTCTGAAAGTGGTATACAAGATGATATGTATCAAACACAAAAAATAGATTTTACACCTCAATATTCACCACATCAGCAGGAATACAATACTATGGATTATGGCAATAATCAATATGATAATTCATATGAACAGCAACCAGAATATATGGAAGAGGTATCTCAAAATACAAATTATGATTATCAAAATTCTTATCAAGGCGGTTATCAGCAAGATGATTATGAAAACAGCGAGCAAAATGGATATATGGAACAAAACACTTATAATATGTCTGAAAGAAGGGACAGAAAAGGACCTTTGATGCAGGAAATTGAAATTACACTCCCTGGTCCAGGAGGAGCAAGAGAAGAGCCACAACAAGGTAGAAGAAACCGCCATAATCATTATGAAGATTTTGATTTAGCAAGAGGCGCAAAACAAATGGATTTGGACGAGTTATATAGTGATGATTATGATGATGAAGAAACCATTTCATTTCGCCCTGGCAAAAAATTAAGTATTATATTTTCTATTATTGTCATTGTTTTAATTGGTTTTTTAGGCTTTAAATGTGTTTCTTTGGGGGGAAAATTAAAAGAAGCAGAAAAAACGATTGCAGAAAATAATGATTTGAATGAAAAATATCAATCTTTGGAAATGGAAAATTTAAAATTAGAAGAAGAATTAAGAACATTAAAAGCAGGAGGAACACCAGAAACACCAGAGGGAGAAAACAACGAAGCACAAGGCAATGAAACAAGTAACGATGACCCTGGTAATTTTGATTGGTATACTGTGACAGAAAGTGATAATTCTTGGTGGGCATTGGCACAAAAATTTTATAATGATGGTACACAATATCAAAAAATATTAGATGCTAACGGAAAAAAAGAAAGTGATTATGTAAGGGTAGGGGATAAATTAAAAATACCAAAATAATCAATATCTACATATGAAAAATAAAACAGCTATGATTCAATTTTAATAGAGATATAAGTTATCTCAAAATAACAATATAGAATGGAGAAATGGTATGGGGCAAGAGGAATTAACAAAAAAGACCTTAGCAGAATTGCAGCAAATGGGAAAAGAGATTGGATTAAAGTCTGTCAGTAAATTACGAAAAACCGAATTAATTGAAAAAATACAATCCGAAGAAGAAAACGATAAAACAGAAGAAAACACATCAATTAAAAGTATCACTACATATGGTTTTGAATTAGAAAATAATAAACCATGTAATGAATTGCCCTCAGAACAAAATAATATGGAACAAAAATTAAAAATAACAGAACAAAAAGAAACAAAACAAGAAACAAAAAAAACAGAACAAAAAGAAACAGAACAGGAAATAAAAACGACAGAACAAAAAGAAGCAGAGCAGGAAACAAAAACGACAGAACAAAAAGAAACTGGGCAGGAAACAAAAACAGCAGAACAAAAGGAAAAGGCGTTACAATCTTTAGACAGTGGCTTAATTGGGGAAGGCATACTGGAGGTAATGGCAGACGGATATGGTTTTTTGAGGGCAGAAAATTTTTTAAGAGGTAGCGGGGATATTTATATTTCTCAATCTCAAATTAAACGATTTAATTTAAAAACAGGAGATTGTGTACAGGGGAATATTCGTGTTGCAAGAGAAAATGAAAAATATAATGCATTACTTTATGTAAAAAGTGTAAATGGAGATTCACCTCAAAAGGCAATCAATAGACCTTCTTTTGAAGATTTGACACCTATTTATCCAGAGGAAAAATTAAAATTAGAAACAGGAAGGACAGCATTGTCAGGACGTTTGATTGATTTGGTTGCACCGATTGGAAAAGGGCAAAGAGGTATTATTGTTGCACCTCCAAAAGTGGGAAAAACAATGCTTTTAACACAACTAGCAAATGCAATTACAAAAAACCATAAAGAAGTTTATTTGATATTTTTATTAATTGATGAAAGACCAGAAGAAGTAACAGACATACAACGCTCTATCACTGGTAAAAATGTAGATATTGTGTATTCTACATTTGATGAAGAACCAGAACACCACAAAAGAGTTGCAGAAATGGTTTTAGAAAGAGCAAAAAGAATGGTAGAACAAGGAAAGGATTTAATTATATTGCTTGACAGCATTACAAGACTAGCAAGAGCATATAATTTAACCATTCCACCTAGCGGAAGAACACTTTCAGGAGGGCTTGACCCTTCTGCATTATATATGCCAAAACGCTTTTTTGGTGCAGCAAGAAATATTGAAGATGGAGGAAGTTTGACAATATTAGCAACTGCTTTAGTGGATACAGGCAGTAAAATGGACGATGTTATATTTGAGGAATTTAAAGGAACAGGCAATATGGAATTGGTTTTAGATAAAAGGCTGTCAGAAAGAAGAATTTTTCCAGCGGTAGATATTAACCGTTCTGGTACAAGACGAGAAGAAAAACTCTTAACAAAACAAGAAATGGATTGTATTTTTATGTTGAGAAAAGTAACAAGCAATATGGCTACAGTAGATGTTACAGAAAGTGTTTTAGAATGGATGAAAAAAACAGGAAATAATAGAGAATTTATAGGAAGATTGCCAGGATTTGAGAAAACTTTAAGCAATAAAATGGAAAAATAATATTATAGAAATATAGAACAGTAGATATTGTTCAAGAAATAGAAAAAGGCTATTGCTTTTGTGCATAGCCTTTTATTTGTGAACATAAAATGTATTTGATTTCATATAATAAATATATTGCCAAATTGAAAAAAAAGTGATATACTGTTAGCGTTGTCTTTAAATAATGTAAAATTATTGATCAACAGAAAGAGGTGAATGATGTGAGAGAAGGAATCCATCCAAAATATAATCAAGTAAAAGTAAAATGCAACTGTGGAAATGAATTTATTACAGGTTCCACAAAGGAAGAAATCAGAGTGGAAGTTTGCTCTAAATGCCATCCATTTTATACAGGTAGCCAGAAATTATTGCTTGAAGCAGGCGGTAGAGTTGAGAAATTTAATAAAAAATATGGCAGAAAATAATATAAACGGTCAAAAGGGTGGGGTGTATAGCATATCCCGCCTTTTTTTATATCATGAAATGTATTTGTAAAATTTTTATAGACTATCATTATTTATAAAAAAATATATTGGAAAGAAGCTGAGAGATTGAAAAGAACAAGTATAGGTGGTCAAGCGGTTATTGAAGGCGTTATGATGCGTGGAAAAACAATATATGCTATGGCAGTACGTAATCCAGAAGGAGGTATTACATTAGAGGAACAAAGCTGTACAGGACTTTCTAAAAAATATAAAATTTTTACATTGCCTATATTTAGAGGTATGGCGGCATTTGTAGATTCTCTTGTAACAGGTACAAAAATTATGATGCGTTCAGCAGAAATTGCAGGGGAAGGTATTATGGAAGAGGAAGAAGGAGAACCTTCTAAATTTGAAAAATGGATAATGGACAAATTTGGTGATAAAGTAAATGATGCGATTATTTATATTAGTGTGTTTTTGTCTGTTATTATGAGTGTAGCACTTTTTTTTATGCTTCCAGTATGGTTGGGAGGTTTTTTTAAAAATATTGTGCCTACATGGGGATTAGGTATCGTGGAAGGTATCATTAGAATTAGTATTTTTTTAGTATATATTTTTGCTATTTCAAAAATGAAAGAGATACAAAGAGTATTCCAATATCATGGTGCAGAACATAAAACAATTAATTGCTTTGAAAAAGAATTGCCTTTAACAGTAGAAAATGTAAAAACTTGCACAAGACTGCATAAAAGATGTGGCACTAGCTTTTTACTTCTTGTTATGATTATTAGTATGGTTGTGTTATTTTTTGTGCAAACAGATAATATTGCACTGCGCTTACTGAGTCGTATTATATTAGTTCCTTTTATTGCAGGACTTTCTTATGAAGTAATAAAATGGGCAGGTAGTTCTGATAATAAATTAGTAGCAGCAATTAGCTATCCAGGACTTTGCCTTCAAAAAATTACAACAAGTGAACCAGACAGCGGACAAATAGAAACAGCAATCGCAGCAATGCAAAAAGTACTTGAAGTAGAAGGCGATGACAGTAAAAAAATTGAGGAATAAATATGAATATAGAACAAGCATTATTATTTGGCAAAAAGAAATTAAAGCAATATGATATAGAAAGCTATGCCATTGATGCGACATTGCTTTTAATGAAAGCAATGTCATTTACAAAAGTACAGATTTATACAAACAATCATGTTATATTAACACAAAAACAGCAAAAAGAATATTTATATGATTTGGAGCAAAGAATACAAGGAAAACCCATACAATATATTACAGGTGTTTGCGAATTTATGGGATTACCGTTTACAGTACAAGAGGGGGTTTTGATTCCTAGAGCAGATACAGAAATATTAGTAGAAACTGTTTTGCAATATCATGAAAAGGAACATTTTCAAAATGCTATTGATATTTGCACAGGTACAGGCTGTATTGCAGTTAGTTTGGCAAAATATACTGATATTTCAATGTATGGTGTTGATATTAGTGAAAGAGCATTACAAATAGCGAAGAAAAATGCACAATATCATGCTGTTTCTGTTACATGGTTTCAAAGTGACTTATTTCAAAATGTGCCAATGTCATTGGCACATTTTGACTGCATTGTTTCCAATCCTCCTTATATTGCAACAAAAGAAATACAAACACTTATGAATTCTGTGAAATGTTTTGAGCCTCATTTGGCATTAGACGGAGGAAAATATGGTACTGATTTTTATAAAAAAATTGCACAGCAATCGAAACAATATTTAAAAAAAGGTGCTTTTTTATTTTTTGAAATTGGATATCAACAAGCGGAAGCTGTTTGTAGTATATTAAATCAAAACGGTTTTGATAATATTGTAGTGTGTAAAGATTTAGCAGGATTAGATAGAGTTGTATTAGGACAGTATATGAAATAATATGACATAAAATGATTTTATTAAATATAGTTTTATATATGTAAGTATAAAATGGTAAATACAATAGGGAGGATATTATGTTAGAGCGTTTGGCAGAAATTGAGATAAAATATACAGATTTGTCTGAACAAGTGAATGACCCAGATATCATTGCGAGTCAATCAGAATGGCGCAGACTAATGAAAGAATACAGTGACTTAACACCTATTATAGAAAAATATAGACAATATAAAAAAATAGAACAGGAAATTGCGGATAATTTAGAGCTTTTAAATGAAAAACTAGATGAAGATATGAAAGAATTAGTAAAAGAAGAATTATCACAAAATAAGCAAATTTTAGAAGAGTTGAAAAAAGAATTGACAATATTGCTTTTACCTAAAGACCCTAATGATGATAAAAATGTTATTGTAGAAATCAGAGGAGGTGCTGGAGGTGATGAAGCAGCATTATTTGCAGGAGATTTATTTCGTATGTACTCTCGCTATGCAGAAAGACGTCGTTGGAAAACAGAAATTATGAATAGTAATGAAAGTGATTTGGGTGGTTTTAAAGAAATTTCATTTATGATACAAGGACAAGGTGCTTATTCTCGTTTAAAATATGAAAGCGGTGTGCATAGAGTACAGAGAATACCTTCTACAGAAAGTGGTGGTAGAATACATACTTCTACTGTTACAGTTGCAGTATTGCCAGAAGCGGAGGAAGTAGATGTCAATTTGAATATGAACGATGTGCGTATTGATGTATTTCGTTCTTCGGGAAACGGTGGACAGTGTGTTAATACAACGGATTCTGCTGTAAGAGTAACACATATTCCTACTGGTATTGTGGTTTCTTGTCAGAATGAAAAATCTCAAATTAAAAATAAAGCACAAGCATTAAAAGTACTTTATGCTCGTTTATATGAAATGGAACAAGCAAAACATGATGCGGAAATTTCAGCAGACAGACGTTCTCAAGTAGGCACAGGAGACAGAAGTGAAAGAATTAGAACATACAATTTTCCTCAAGGACGTGTAACAGACCATAGAGTCAGTTTGACACTTCATAGATTAGATGGCATATTAGATGGGGATTTAGATGAAATTATGAATACACTGATTACAACAGACCAAGCAAAAAAATTGCAAATGAACTAATATAAAATGAAGTCATAAAATAGGAAAGGCGATAAAATATGAAGGAATTAATAGATTTATTTTTATCATTTTGTCGTATTGGCGGTTTTACATTTGGAGGCGGATATGCCATGTTGCCTATGATACAAAAAGAAATTGTGGAACAAAGAAAATGGGCAACAGAAGATGAAGTGATGGATTATTTTGCAATAGGACAATGTACACCTGGAGTCATTGCCGTGAATACTGCAACATTTATAGGATATAAAAGAAAAGGTGTTTTAGGAGGTATTGCAGCAACAGCAGGCGTTATATTTCCTTCTATTGTCATTGTAACATTGATAGCTGCATTTTTAAATAATTTTGCGGAATTAGAAATGGTACAAAATGCATTGGGAGCAATTCGTACTGTGGTAGGTGTATTGATACTCAATGCTGTAATTCGTATGTGGAAAAAAACATCAGTAGATAAAATTTGTATTACTATTACAGTCATTGCATTTTTAGCTTCTTTTGTATTTGATATTTCACCTATTATTGTTGTAGTGATAGGTGGAGGAATAGGACTTTTTTTAAAGGGAGGTAAAAAGGTATGACAGAAATCATTATACTTTTTGCAGAATTTTTTAAAACAGGTCTTTTTGCAATAGGAGGAGGGCTTGCTACACTTCCTTTTTTATATGATATGGCAGATAAATATGATTGGTTTACAAAAGATATGATTTCTGATATGATTGCCATTTCAGAATCGACTCCTGGACCTATGGGCATCAATATGGCAACATATACTGGTTTTCAAAATATGGGCGTGTTAGGAAGCATAATAGCAACAGTAGGGCTTGTTATGCCTTCTGTTATCATTATTATATGGGTTTCTAAATTTTTGGAAAAATTTAGAGAAAATCAGTATGTAGATAAAGTGTTTGCTACATTACGTCCTACTGTAACAGGGCTGATAGCATCAGCAGGGTTTGCAGTACTTGTGCAAGCATTATTTCGATTAGAAGCAATACAAAATGGTACTTTTGATTGGACAAATTTTATAAAACCGAAAGAATGTATATTGTTTGTGGTTTTTTTTGTGCTTATGAACAAATTTGATAAGCATCCCATATTTTATATTGCATTAGCTGCTGTAATTGGTATTGTATTTCATTTTTAATATATATGATAAAAATATAATATTTTGAGCGTGTTGGTAGTATTATCAGCACGCTTTTTTATGATTTGACATATTGTTATTGCAGTAGTATACTAAAATGGTATACTTCTATTTATAGTGAATGTAAAAGTGTAAAATGGAGGGAATGGATATGAAAATAAAAGTATTATTTGCGTTATTATGTAGTATTGTTATGATGTGGAATATACCAGTATTGGCATATGATATGACAGAAGAAGAACTGTATGAATATAGGCGACCACGTTATACACCAGAAAAGGATGTTGCAATTAGAGATGGCGAAATTACATTTTACATACAAAGAAATTATTATATGATGAATTATAGTGTTGTGCCAGAATTGAGTATTAGGCTGAAAGAAAGTGAAAAGGGACTATTACAAGAGGGCGATATTATTTATTTTGAAACAAGCAAAGATGGTGATAAATATTTTACAAATAGTGATTTGCGTATAGAAACAAGAGGTTTTTTTGTAGAGGAAGTATTAAGCGAAAGAGAACAAAATCATTTTGCTATACGAATTTTAAGAACTGATGAAGAAGAAAATGGTTTTATTAGAATTAATTTTGATGCAAAGTTAAAAGGTGTTTCAAATGAGGATGTAGAAAATTTACCTGTATTTTCATTGTACTTGAATACGGATAGTACAAAATCAAATAATTTATTTGCGAAAGAGTATAAACAAAATATATTGTTGTCAAATAATTTTTTAAAAGTGCTTAATGAAGAAATGTCATTAAAATTGATAAAAGAAACCAGACAAAGAGAATTAGTAGTACAATTTCCCGATATGATATTTTTTGTAGATAACAAAAATATGAAATGGAATGAAGACACAAAACAACTCAAACAAGCTGTTTATATCAATGAAAAGGGTACAGCAATGATATGCTTTGATGATTTTATTGATATTGCAAGGCAATTACAAAATATTGGTGTAAAAGTTTGGCAGGAAAATGATATATATTATATTATGGCAGGGGAAAACGATATAACAATCAATATGAAAAATGGTGATATCAATATACAAGAAGAAGTATTAAAAAATGTATTGGAGCAAAAAGATGGTGCGTATTATATTAGTTTAAGAGAATTTGCAAATTTGTTTGGTATGGGAGAACGCATTTATTGGCATAGATGGGATAAAACAATACATATTAAATAGGAGGAAGCATTATGAAAACAAAAAGAGTATTAGCAATATTATGCAGTGTTGTAATGGTATGGAGTGTAACTGTATTTGCAGATTGTGGCACTACAAAACAGCAGTATATACAAAAACAAGTGGATATTAGAAATGAAATGATTACTTTTACTACAATGACACAAGAGCATGATATCGGTTATAGATGTTTTCCAGAGATGTTTATTACTATAAAAGAAAATCATGCAGGAGTATTGCATGATGGTGATATTATTTATTTTAAAACAGCTACAGGTGAATATGATAATAAATATTTAAAAGCATTAGGAATTGATATTACAGCAAAAGGTGTTACAGCAAAAGAAATAAAGTTGCCTGAAGGTAATGAGGATTGTTTTGCTGTTAGCATTTCAAGAGGAAGTAAAAACAGTTTAGCAGAAATTGATATAAAGTTTTCTAGTGAATTTCATGGAGTAACTTATAAAGATGAATATATGCCTACATTTTCACTTTATTTAGATGCAGATAATACAAAAGAAAATAATTTGTTTTCTGGAGAGCAGGATATATTGTTAAATGGGCAATTTTTAATTGTAACAGGTGGCGATGTAGAAATAGAAAGGCAACAGCATGAAAAACATCAAAAATTTAAAAATGGTTTGCCTAATATGTTATTTTCAACTGAATCAAATACTATGACATTAGGTACAGAAAAAATAATATTAAAACATAACGTTTATATCAATGAAAAGGGTGTGGCAATGCTTTCATTGGAGGATTTTGAATCTATTATGAATCAATTAAATGATATTGGTGCAAGTGCTGAACATATTTTTTATCATGACGATGATAATTATGAAAAAGACTGGTATGATATTACAGCAGGAAGAATTTATTGTAGTATCTATTGTGAGGAGAATCGTATAAATTTTGATTATGATAAAGGTTATAACAAACCAATAATAGAAAACGTATTAGAAGAAAAAAATGGTGTATTTTATATTCCTCTAAGAGTAATAGCGAAAATACTGGATATGGAAAATCATATTAATTGGGATAATCATACAAAAGCAATCACAATATCAGCACAATAAGCAAGGAGTGTAATCATTTATGAAATTGAGTCGATTTTTTGTAGTAGTATGCGCTAGTATGATAATGTGTAATGTAGTTACATTTGCCAGCGAACAAAATACAGAACAACAAAAATATGTAGAAAAGCAATTCAATATTAGAAATGGAAGAATTACATTTATTACAAAAAGTGAAGAACATACATCAAATTGCAGATGTCAACCAGAATTAGAAATCATAATAAAAGAAAACAAACCAGGTGTATTAAAAAATGGTGATGTTATTTATTTTGAAACAAGCAGATATGGCGAGACATATACAGTGAATGAACATTTGAATATTGAATCAAAAGGAGTGTATGCTGAAGAACAACAAATTAATGAGCAAAAAGATAATCATATTGCTATATGTATTTCGAGAAATCATACAGAAGAATTGGCGGAAATTAAAATACATTACAATGTTTATTTAAAAGGAAATTATGACACAGATAAAATATTTTCATTAAAATTAGATACAGACAGAACAAAAAGACAAAATTTGTTTTCTGGAAAACAGCAAATGGTATTAAATGAAAACTATTTAAAAATACTGTGTGATGATAAAGAAAAACAAACATTTCCAACACTTGTGTTTTATACAGAAAAAAATCTGATATTATGCAATAATGAAAAGAAAACATTAAAATATCCTGTTTATATTAATCAAAAAAATACTGCTATGATTTCTATATATGATTTTATAGATATTGTAGAAAATTTAGGAAAAATGGTAGTACGTCAATTTAATGATGGCGATGTTGTTATAAGCAGTATGCAGAATATATATGTCATATCTCCTAAAAATCAATCTGTTATGAAAAATGGAGTGTTAAAAGAATATGCTGTAATAGAAAAAGGAGAAAATGATGTATATTATATTAGTTTAAAAACAGTTGCTGATATATTGGGAAAACAAAACGCTGTTGTTTGGAATGAAAATACAAAAACTATTACAATAGGAAATGAAAAGTAAATAATAAGGAGCAATGATACATATGAGTATAAAAAAAATTTTTGCACTGCTATGCAGTATTGCAGTGTTTTGGAGTATACCTGTGTTTGCAGACTGTGGCAATACAGAACGACAATATATAGAAAAGCAAGTGGATATTAGAAATGAAACACTTACTTTTACTACAATAATACAAAAGCATGAAATAGGTTATAGATGTTACCCAGGATTATCTATTATGATAAAAGAAAGTCGTGCAGGTATATTGAAAGATGGTGATGTGATTTATTTTAAAACAGGTACAGCTAAAAATGATAATAAATATTTAGAAGTAATGGATATTGATATTACAGCAAAAGGTGTTACAGCAAAAGAAATAAAATTGCCTGAGGGAAATGAAAATTGTTTTGCTATACGTATTTCAAGAGAAAATAAAAATAGCTTTGCTCAAATTGCACAAATTGATATGCAGTTTTTAAGTGATTTTTATGGAGTGAGTTATGAAGATGAATATACCCCTACATTTTCACTTTATTTAGATGCTGATAAAACAAAAGAAAACAATTTATTTTCTGGAGAACAAGATATATTGTTAAATGAGCGGTTTTTAACTATAACAGGAGGCGTTGCAGAAAGAGAACAGCGAGATAATGAAGTACAGCAAAAACTGAAAGAGGGTTTACCTAGTATGATATTTTCAACTGATTCCCATACAGCAATATTGGGTACAGAAAAAATATCATTAAAACATAGTGTTTATATCAATGAAAAGAGTACAGCAATGCTTTCATTAGAGGACTTTGAATTCATTATGAATCAATTAAATGATATTGGTGCAAGTATCAGACACCATGTTTTTAATGATGGTAAAGAAAATATTTATTCTGTTACAGCAGGAAAAAATGATTATATGATACAATATGAAAAAAATATTATAGATTTTGCTTACAATAATGAGAGTATAAAAAATGTATTGGAAGAAAAAAATGGCGTGGGTTATATTCCTTTGAGAGTAATAGCGAAAATGTTGGATATGGAAAATCATATTTATTGGGATAATAATACAAAAATAATAACAATATCAAAATAGCATATTGTGAAAAGCAATTAGTAGGAGGCATGAAATATGGAAAAAGTAAAATATGACAGCATAAAGAAATTTTTTGCAATGTTATGCAGTATTTTAATAATATGGAATGTACCAGTATTTGCAGGTTGTGCGGTTATGGAGGAACAGCAATACATAGAAAAACAAATAAATGTAAGAGATGGCAGTATCACATTTTGGACAAAGGGAGAACCTTATTTACTAGATTATAGATGTTTACCAGAATTATATATTACAATAAAAGAAAGTAAGCCAGGAGTATTAAAAGATGGTGATGTTATTTATTTTGAAACGAGTAAAGACAATGAAAGATATTTTGTAATAAATGATTTCAGTATAGAGTCAGATGGGGTATATGCAAAAGAAGTAAAAACAACGAAAAAAGAATTAGATAATCATATTGCTATTCGTATTTCTAGAGGGGATACCAAAAAGCAAGGCGTGATTAAAATATACACTACACCTTATTTATATGCTATAGACAGTAATGAAACAGAAAATTTACCTACATTTTCATTATGGTTAGATGCAGATAAAACAAAAGAAAATAATTTATTTTCTGGAGAGCAAAATATATTGTTAAATGAATGTTTTATGGACGTACTTAGTTCAAAAGAAGCAGCGATATTTGTACAAGCACAAAGTCAATCAGAATTGGAAAAGAAATTTCCAAAATTAACATTTACTATTGGAGAAAACAGTTTGATGTGGGGAAGTACACAAAGGGAATTAGAATACCCTATTTATATTAATCAAAATGGTTCTGCTATGATTTCTCTGGAGTATTTGGTATATATTGCTCAAAATTTAGAGGATATTGGTATAAGAATTTATGACTATCATGACAATCAAAATGGCGACTCCTATATAGTATATGCAGGAGAGAGTTCTCACAAAATATTTGTTGAAAAATCTGCCATACAAAATGATGAAGGAATATTTGAAAATGTATTAGAACAAAAAGATGGTGTAAATTATATTAGTTTAAGATGGGTGGCTAAAATATTCAGTATAGAAAATCGTATTGTATGGAATGATGAGCAAAAAACAATTACATTAGGTTAAATATCAATCATAATTTATAATATTTTGAATATACTATAACACCATTTTGTGGGGGAGTGTTATAGCATATGCAGTATTGTTTACTATTTTTAGCAACATTTTTGGTATTTGCATTATTTTTTAAAAAGTTTTTTATAGCATCATTAAGCTTTTTTGATGGATTATTTTTAGCATTTATGTGTTTTTGCTTTTTGCCTATGGTACTGGAAGGAGAATTTTTTTGGATAAATTCTATGCTTTTAGTACTGGGGGTGTTAACCAGTTCTTTTGTGGAACAGAAAACATATAATTTTTATTATGGTACAAAAAGATATGCTATATTTCACTGTATTGTGTTTTTGGTAGCGTTTTTGTGTTTTCGATATACCAATATGGAAAAAAATGTAATATCTTTATGGTTTTCTTTTTTAAGCGGACTATTTTTATTGATGGCTTGTGGTGGAATATTACCCGAAGAATGTACTGGCAAGCAAAAAATGAAATTAGCAATGCTAGGTATGGTAGGTTTTTTATTAGGCATATTGCTGATTTTTCCTATATAATAGCATTTTAATATCAACAAATTAAACAAATAAAAAGGAAAAATATAGAAAACAGAAATAAATTTTATGTCTATAATGTAAATATTTGTTATTTCTTATTTGCAATGTGATACAACCTCTGTTATAGTAGAGATAGTAGTATAATTAACTGCGAAGGTGTTTATGATATGGGAGGTCAGATATGAATTACACAAATTTAAGCAAAAAAGAAATGAAACAAGAAATTATTAGTAATGTAAAAAGTATTTACAGAAAAAAAATTGAAGACGCTACTCCAGAAGAAATTTATCAAGCTGCCGTTTTTGCTGTAAAAGACATTATTACAGATAAATGGATAAAAACACATGATGAATATAAAAAGAAAGATGTAAAAGTAGTATATTATCTTTCTATGGAATTTTTGATGGGACGTTTTTTAGGAAACGCTGTCATGAATTTAATGATGTATGATGAAATCAAAGAAGCATTTGCTGATTTAGGAATTGATTATAATATGATTGAAGATATGGAACCAGACCCAGGATTGGGTAATGGTGGTTTAGGACGTTTAGCAGCTTGCTTTTTAGATTCTCTTTCTACACTGCATTTACCTGCTTATGGCTGTGGTATTCGTTATCATTATGGTATATTTGAACAAAAAATTGAAAATGGCTATCAAGTCGAAGTACCTGATAATTGGTTGGAAAGAGGTGACCCTTGGTCTATTAGAAGAAATGAATATGCAGTAGAAGTAAAATTTGGTGGCTATGTTAGAGCAGTAGAAAAACCAAACGGCACATATCGCTTTGTGCAGGAAGGATATCAGTCTGTTATTGCTGTGCCTTATGATTATCCGGTATTAGGATATAATAATAATACAGTAAATACATTGCGTTTGTGGGACGCAAAACCAAAAAATGAATTAGATTTACGTTCTTTTAATCAAGGAGATTACCAAAAAGCATTGGCAGAAAAAAATCTTGCAAGCACATTAACAGAAGTATTATATCCAGCAGATGAACATTATTCTGGAAAAGAATTGCGTTTAAAACAACAATATTTCTTTATTTCTGCAACAGTACAAAGGGTAATTAATAAATTTAAAGAAGAACATGACGATTTTAGTTTATTACCTGATAGAATTGCATTCCAGTTGAATGATACACACCCTGCTGTTGCAGTGGCAGAACTTATGCGTGTGCTTGTAGACGAAAATGATATTCCATGGGACGATGCATGGGTTATGACAAGAAAAATATGTGCTTATACAAACCATACAATTATGTCAGAAGCATTGGAAAAATGGCCAATAGAATTATTTAGCCGTTTATTGCCTCGTATTTATCAAATTGTAGAAGAAATCAATAAAAGATATTGCGCAGCATTGATAGAACGTTTTGGTAATGACCCTCAAAAAATTAGAGATATGGCAATTATTGCAGATGGACAAATTAGAATGGCATATCTTGCTATTGTAGGCAGTCATTCTGTAAATGGTGTTGCGGCACTGCATACAGAAATATTGAAAAAACAGGAATTAAAAAATTTCTATGAAATTTATCCAGAAAAATTTAATAATAAAACAAATGGTATTACACAAAGAAGATGGCTTCGTCACGCAAATAAAAAATTAGCGGATTTGATTACATCTAAAATAGGTGATAGCTGGATTACTGATTTATCACAATTAGAGAAATTATTGCCTTTTGCAGAAGATAAAAAATTCCAAAAAGAATTTATGGAAATCAAAAGAGAAAATAAAGTGACTTTAGCAGAATATATTAAAAAGTATAAAGGTATTGATATTAACCCAGATTCTATATTTGATATTCAAGTAAAACGTTTACATGAGTATAAAAGACAGCTTTTGAATGTATTCCATATTATTGGATTATATAACCAATTGAAAGTAAATCCAGGCTTGAATATTACACCAAGAACATTTATATTTGGTGCAAAATCCGCAGCAGGTTATCATAGAGCAAAATTGATTATTAAATTGATAAATAGTGTAGCAGATGTCATTAACAATGATAAATCTATAAATGGCAAAATTAAAGTTGTATTTATGGAAAATTATAGAGTATCTCTTGCTGAAAAATTGATTCCAGCAGCAGATGTTAGTGAACAAATTTCAACAGCAAGTAAAGAAGCATCTGGTACAGGTAATATGAAATTTATGTTAAATGGTGCATTGACAATAGGAACAATGGACGGTGCAAATGTTGAAATTTATGAAGAAGTAGGAGAAGATAATATATTTGTATTTGGTATGTCTGCAAATGAAGTAATTGCAAAATATCAAGATAGTTCCTATGACCCTTGGGCAATATACAATATCAATCAAGATGTGCGTATGATATTGACAAAATTGATTGATGGTACACTTGACCAAAATCCTGATTTGTTCCGTGAATTGTATGATTCCTTGCTGAATGGATATGGTGGCAGACCAGACGAGTATTTTATATTAGAAGATTATGCTGATTATGCAAGAGCACAGGCAGAAGTAGACAAAGTATATAAAAATAAAGAAGAATGGGCAAAGAAGGCTATTATTAATGTGGCAAAAAGCGGAAAATTCTCTAGTGATAGAACAATACAACAATATGCAGATGAAATTTGGAATTTAAAACCATTAAAAATTGAATTATAATATGGTGATAGAAAAAGAGCTGTTAATTTATAGCAGCTCTTTTTTATCCAATTATTTTAATGAATTTTTAATAAATTTATACAGTTATTTATGTTATATATTATGATGATTCAAATAACATATTATACTATATCATGAAAAAATAATGCAATATATTTCATAAAAATACTTTTGGAAAAAGTATACCTTTTGAGAAACTATTTTTTTTCATAATTCTTCAAGTATTATTAGACAATTTAAATAAATTATGATATAGTAAATAAATAAGAGTTTATTAAAATTGTCTTTATTTAAGTAATAGTATAAACCTTCTAAAAAAGTATACATTTTGCATTAAATTTAAAAATATTACTAACAAATTTGTATGAAATGTGTTATAATATACAAAAATAATGAATTATTTAAAAATAGGTAGTTGGGAGGAATTAGTAATGAAAATTTGTAAGAAAGTAATTGGGGTTGTAATGGCAATGTTAATGCTCTTTTCCATGGCTGCTTGTGGCAGTAAGGGAGAAGGAACACCAGCAGAAAGTGGCAAAGCAACACCAGAAGAGGCAGTAAAAGCAGCACAAGCAAAAATGCAGGAAGTAAAAAGTCTGGAATCTGAAATGGTTATGGACATGGCAATGAGCAGTGGTGAGCAAAATTTAAAAATGAAAACAAATGCAAATATGGTTACATTTGAAGACCCTATGAAATTAAAAATGACTATGACAATGGACGTAGGGGAAGAACTTGGCGGAATACAAAAAATGGAAATGTATGCAGATGAAGTAGATGGCAATACTACACTTTATATGAATATGATGGACACTTGGTATAAGCAATCTATTCCAGCAGAACAATTATCAGAATATGATACACAAGAAAGTATGGATACATATTTAGATGGTTCTTCAGCATTAAAAGAAGTAGGCACAGAACAAGTAAATAGTGCAGATGCAACAAGATATGATGGTATTATTTCTGGAGATGCTTTAAAAGAAACAATGGAAACATCTGGTGCATTGGAAAATTTAAGACCTATGTTGGAAAGTGCAAATATGCAAGCGGAAGAAATTTACAAAGATTTAAAAGATATTTCAGTGAGTATTTGGATAGATACAGAAGGATATCCTGTAAAATGTGAAATGGATATGACAGATATGATGCAGAGCTTGATGACAAAGGTTATGAAAGCAAGTGAAGCAACAGAGGAACAAAATATTAATGTTGATACTATGAAGGTTTCTATTACAAGTAAAAACTTTAATAATGCAACGGATTTTGAAATACCAGAAGAAGCGAAAAATGCTGTAGAAATGTAATAAACTGAAAATACGACAGAAAAAGCAATATATCATAATTAATTGGAACAGCATAATTTTGTAAAATAATTTATTATCACTATAATATTTATTATTTTGGCGTGTCAAAAAATTCAAGAGCATTATTTAAAAAATGTTCTTGATAGTATAATAATGTATTTTTTGACACGTTTTCATTTTAAATAGCATATGATATATTAAAAAAATACATAAATACATAACAGAAAAGAGGTATCATTTTGAATCGGTCAATTAAACGCTCTATATTATTTCGTGTGCTTATTATTTTGATTGCTGTATTGATTAGTGGAGCTGTTACAATAGGCAGTTTTGAACGAGTAAAGAGAGCAAGTCAACAAGAGAAAGCAATGATTTCTTTAAACAATGAAGTTTTATCAGCAAAAACAGCACATTTTCAATGGTTGGAGGGACTGAATGCTTCTTTAAACTTTGGCGATGAATTTACTGGCAGTTTAGATTACAAAACTTGCGGACTTGGCAAACTGCTTTATAATACAAACAGTATATACTGGTCAGATGAAATTGTAGCAAAACTGGAAAGCATGAAAAGTATTCATGAAAAAATACATGAATCTGCATCAGAAATTTTGAAAATAAAAGATACAGATTATAATAAGGCAAAAGAAATTTATATTACACAAACGAAACAGTATGTTGTATCACTTTCTGGGCAATTAGACAGTTTAACTACTACAACAGGCAATTTATTGGGACAAAGTGAAATAGAAATTGAAAGATTAGCAAATTCTTCTATTATATGTACTGCTATTGTAATATTAGTTGTATTTATATTTGTGCTAATATTATTTAGATACAATATAAAAAGTATTGTGAATCCTATATTAACGATTACAGAGGCAAGTAAAAATTTGTCAGAAGGTAGATTGGATTTTGAAATACCTTATACCTCTGATAATGAAATAGGAGTATTATCAAATACATTAAATTTTTCTGTAAAAGAGTTGGAAAAATATGTAAATGAAATTAAAAATACTATGGAAATGATGGCAGCAGGTCATTTGAATGTATCAACAGAATGTGAATTTAGAGGAGAATTCCAAGAAATTCAACACGCTATACTAGCATTCCAGAATGTTATGTCTAATACTGTAAAAGGCATACAAAAAGCAGGTATATTAGTCGCAACTGAGTCAGAACGTGTATCAACAGGCGCACAAACATTATCTCAGGGTGCAACAGAACAAGCTAGTTCTGTAGAAGAATTGGTTGCTACCACAGAAGATATTCGTAATCATGTGGAGGCAAATGAACAGAGTACAAAAATGGCAAATGCACAGGTAACAGATGTTACAACGGTAATACTGAATAGTAATGAACAAATGCAAAATATGATTCATGCTATGGAGAATATTAATGCTAGTTCCAATGAGATTGGAAAAATTATTAAAACAATAGAGGATATTGCATTCCAAACAAATATACTTGCATTGAATGCAGCAGTAGAAGCAGCAAGAGCAGGAACAGCAGGAAAAGGTTTTGCGGTTGTTGCAGATGAAGTGCGTAATCTTGCAAGTAAAAGTGCTGAGGCAGCAAAAAATACAACAACATTAATTGAAACATCTATCAAAGCAGTGCATAATGGCACAGAAATTGCAGGACAAACAGCAGATTTACTTTCTTCTGTTGTAGAAGGTTCAAAAAGTATTGCAGAAGTAGTAAATAAAATTGCCGCTGATTTTTCATGGCAAGCAGAGGCTATTTCACAAGTAACAGAAGGAATCAATCAAGTTTCAAGTGTAGTACAAACTACAACTGCAACAGCAGAAGAAAATGCAGCTTCTAGCCAAGAACTTTCTGCGCAAGCACAAGTATTGAAAAGTTTGGTATCAAAATTTAGATTGGAAGAAGAAAAAGGGTTTGCACAATATCAAGATAACAACAGTTATCAATATGATGATGATAACAGTTTTGATATGGGTTATGATGATGGTTTTACACAAAATTTTGATAAATATTAATCATGGGTTAATAAATAATACATTGGAGGAAATATATGATTAAAAAATATAAACAGTTTATGCCTAATGTAGGAAAGGATTGTTATATTTTCCCTCAGGCTGTTTTACTAGGCAATGTGGAAATAGGTAATCAATGTATTATTTATCCTAGTGCAGTGATAAGAGGCGAAGGAAATAAGGCGACAATAGGCAATGGCACGAATATACAGGAAAATAGCTGTATACATACCGAAATAGGTATTAATGTCACAATAGGAAATCATGTAACAGTAGGACATAATGCCATTGTTCATGCTTGTAAAGTGGAAGATAACTGTATTATTGGTATGGGAGCGATTATACAAAATCATGCTGTAATAGAGCAAAATTGTATTATAGGAGCAGGCTCTGTTGTGCCTCAAAATATGGTTGTGCCAGAAGGGCATATTGCTTATGGTGTACCTGCAAAAATCATTAGAAAAATAACACCAGAGGATTATAAAGAGATAGTGGATTCTGCAAAAGAATATCAACAATATAGAGAAGAACTTTTGAAAGAATAAAAGTAAAAGACTTGGGCATTTACCCAAGTCTTTTTTATCATACTTTTTCAACACCAAGTGTTACTTTTTCACCATTGATGTTCCATTCTTTGGAATAAGTTCCACCTTTGCCAGCAACAAATTCTTCTGCAAGCACATCTGTTTTGATATCGTTATTTGCAATGATTTCAGCAATTTTTACACTACCATCATGATATACTTTGATTTTGTCCATTACTTCAAAGTTTGCTTCTTTTCTCATAGTTTGGATTTTGCTTGTAATTTCTCTGACAAAACCTTCTTCAATAAGTTCTGGTGTTAAGTTTGTGTCAATTACTACTGTTACATCATTATTTTTGGAAGTAACAAAGCCATCTTTTTCTGCTGTATCTACTAATACATCATCTTGTTCCAATACAACTTCTTCACCATCAATAGTAAGTGTTGCTTTGCCTTCTGCTTTTAATGTATCCATAAATGAGTTGCCATCTACTGCTTTCAATGCTTCGCCGATTTTTGGTACAAGTTTACCATATTTTTTACCCAATGTTCTTAATTGTGGTTTAAATGTATATGTTGTAAAACCTTCTACGTCTTTTGTAAATGTAATGTTTTTGATGTTCAATTCCTCTTTAATAATTGCTTGATAATCTTCAGGCAATTCTTGCTCTGCTTTAACATACATTACGGACATAGGCTGACGGTTTTTGATATTAGCAGCATTTCTTGCAGCACGACCTTCCACAACTACTTTTAATACGAAATCCATATTATTTTCTAAATCTTTATCAACCCATTCAGAATGATATTCTGGCCAGTCACAAAGGTGAACACTTTCTTTTGCTGCTTCATCTACATTTTTCACAATGTTGTTGTAAATTTCTTCTGCAATGAAAGGTGTAAAAGGTGCTGTTAATTTTGCCATAGTCACTAAAACAGTGTGAAGTGTCATATAAGCGTTAATTTTGTCTTGAGGCATATCTTTCCCCCAGAAGCGCTCTCTACTTCTTCTAACATACCAGTTACTTAAATCATCTACAAATTCTGCCATTGCTCTTGCAGGTTCTGTAATTTTGTAACCTTCCAGACTTTCATCTACAAATTTATTTAATGTTTGCAGTTTAGAAAGTATCCATTTATCCATAGCAGATAATTTATCATATTCCAATTTATATTTTGTTGGATTAAACTGGTCAATTTCTGCATAAAGTACATAGAAAGCATATGTGTTCCATAATGTACCCATATATTTTCTTTGCATTTCGTTAACCGCTTCTTCATAATAACGGCTAGGCAGCCAAGGAGCGCTATTTGCATAGAAATACCAACGAACAGCGTCAGCACCTTGTTTATTCAATGCGTCCCAAGGGTCAACAACATTACCTTTGTGTTTACTCATTTTTTGACCATCTTTATCCTGTACGTGTCCTAATACAATACAGTTTTTAAATGAAGATTTGTCAAAAAGCAATGTGCTTACCGCAAGTAATGTATAGAACCAACCTCTTGTTTGGTCAACTGCCTCACTAATAAAGTCAGCAGGGAAATTTGCATCAAACAATTCTTTATTTTCAAATGGATAATGGAATTGTGCAAAAGGCATACTTCCGCTGTCAAACCAACAGTCAATTACTTCTGGTACTCTTTTCATAAGTTTACCACATTCTGAGCAAGTGATATGCACAGCATCAATAAAAGGCTTATGCAGTTCAATATCTTCTGGACAATCTGGTGACATTTCTTTTAATTCTGCAATACTACCTATGGTATGTCTGTGACCACATTCACATTCCCAAATTGGAAGTGGTGTACCCCAATATCTTTCACGGCTTAATCCCCAGTCAATTACATTTTCCAAGAAGTTTCCGAAACGTCCTTCTTTAATATTGTCTGGATACCAGTTGATTGTTCTATTATTTGCTACTAAATTATCTCTTAATGCTGTCATTTTGATAAACCATGTACTTCTAGCATAGTAAATAAGTGGTGTATCACATCTCCAGCAGAAAGGATAATTGTGTTCGAATGGTATTGCTGCAAAAAGAGCGCCACTTTGTTTTAAATAATCCAATACAAGAGGGTCAGCGTCTTTTACAAATTTACCAGCAAAAGGACCTGTTTCTTCTGTCATAAAACCTTGATTATCTACATATTGACGGAATACGATATCATATTTTTGACATACACGAGCATCGTCTTCACCAAATGCACCAGCAGAGTGAACAATACCAGTACCATCTGTTAATGTAACATAATCATCACAAGTTACATAAAATCCTTTTGGGTCAGAAGGAATGAATTCAAATAAAGATTCATATCTCATATATTCCAATTCTTTACCTGTTTTTGTTTCTACTATTTCATAATTGCCTTCTCCCAGTATATCATCTAAAAGAGCAGTAGCAAGTATAAAATATTCGTCTTTATATTTTACTTTTGCATATTCATCTTTTGCATTTACTGTCAATGCAACATTAGATGGTAATGTCCATGGTGTTGTTGTCCAAGCAAGGAAATATTCATTTTCTGTGCCTTCTACTTTAAATTTTGCAATACAAGATGTTTCTTTGACATCTTTGTAGCCTTGTGCTACTTCGTGGCTGGAAAGTGCTGTACCACAACGAGGGCAGTAAGGTACAACTTTATGTCCTTTATAAAGCAGTCCTTTGTCCCAAATTTGTTTTAATGCCCACCATTCAGATTCAATATAATCATTATGGTAAGTAACATAAGGAGTATCCATGTCAGCCCAGAAACCAACACGGTCACTCATTTCTCTCCATTCACCTTCATATTTCCAAACACTTTCTTTACATTTAGAAATAAAAGGCTCAATACCATATTCTTCAATCTGTGGTTTACCACTAATATTAAGAGATTTTTCCACTTCTAATTCTACGGGAAGTCCATGTGTATCCCAGCCAGCTTTTCTTAATACTTTGTATCCTTTCATTGTTTTGTAACGAGGAATCAAGTCTTTTACAGCACGTGTAATAATATGTCCAATGTGTGGTTTACCGTTTGCTGTTGGAGGGCCATCATAAAATGTAAAAACAGGACAACCTTCTCTTGATGCATTACTTTTTTCAAAAATACGATTTTCTTTCCAAAATTTTTGTACTTCTACCTCACGCTCAACAAAATTGAGGTTAGTAGACACTTTGTCATACATAAAAAATCCTCCTTTATTTTAATTACTGTTAGTATACCTAGTATACCATGATGCAAGACAATTAAAAAAGCCTTTTCTCCAAAACAGGACGAAAAGACTCCGTTGTACCACCTGATTTATATTCCTGATATCAGGAATATTGTAATGTGCATAACAAACATTATGCTTTCCGTAACGGGGAAAACCGTCGGAACTTACTGAGCAAAAAAGCTGTTCGGTCTGCCACTCCAGGGGGATATTCAAAACTTTTTTACTTGTATTGTCTTTCAGCACATGACAATTCTCTGTATACATTTCAAAAAGCCTACTGTCCCTTTCACAGTGTTTCCATTGTTTTACTTACGCAAGTATTATACAATGGCTTTTATTTTTTGTAAAGGATTTTTTAAAAATATAGCAAAATGATATATGATATTGTGATATGTAAAATTATGTTTATTTCCTTTTTTTAAAACATACTGATTATGTAAAAAGTACAAAATGCTATATGGTAATACTATTTTTTGACAGTCTGAAATAGATATTGTTTAAAAAGTTTGCGAATTTTGTTTGATTTTCACAAAAAAGGGTGTATAATAGTCATTGTAAACTATCATAGTATTATTTTTTATATGCTCCATAGCATATATAAAAAAAGGAGAGTAGATTCTCATGGAAAAGAATGATTTAACACTTTTAACAGACTTGTATCAGCTTACTATGATGCAGGGGTATCAAGAAAAAGGATTGCAGCAAAAAATAGTTGTATTTGATTTGTTTTATAGAAAAAACCCAAGTGGTAATGGTTATGCTATTGCCGCAGGATTGGAGCAGGCAATAGACTATATTAATCAACTTCATTTTTCTGAACAAGATATTATATATTTAAAAAATTTAAATATTTTTTCAGATAACTTTATTGATTATTTAAAAGAATCTGCTGTTTGAAGTGATGAAAATTTTATAAATATTAGACCTATTTAAGTGTTTTTATATAATTATAATGATTCATTATATACCCATGTACTTCATAGAAGTGATGGGCTCTTTTTCTATATGTAGAAGTTGATAATTCTATTTCTTCTAAATGAAGTTGTTTTGCTAGAGACTCAACATAGTTAATTAATTGATGTCCAATTCTTTGACTACGATAATTTGGATTGACAACAAGTTCTACAATTTCTCCAGTTAATTGGTTATGATGTAAATAATTATGAATATATAAACTTATAAATCCAACAGCCTTATTATTTTCTATAAACACATAATAATAAACATTATTATCTTCTAGTCCTTGAATATATTTTTCTTCAAAATATTTTTGATTTAATTGTTCATTTTCTAATATACACAACAAAGAATAAATATCTTCCATGTCTTGTAATCTTGCTTCAATAATCATTATAAAACCTCCCTATAAATTTTATTATATCAATTTATCATCATAATAGGTATTCATATTTATATCTTTCATAAGAAAATTTGTTTTGATTTTTAATTAATAGAATTTTTATCAACAAATATTATTTTATAACAAAAAAGAACCGAAAATAATCGATTCCTTTTTATTAATACTTTTATTTTTTTAAGGGAGTTTTCATGAATCTTCGTTCTTTACAACTATAATATATCTTGTCAATATGAATTAAATATGAACAATATAAGAAATATTTATGAACAAAGTAAAAGAGATGTTTGGGGAAACATCTCTTTTTAGGGATATATGATAGATTTGAGGGGAATCAATACTATCGTATCTGTCTTTCGACACTATTAATATAGTATACAAATATGTCTTGAAAATGAACTTTTAAAATTTCTGTGGTTTATTTGGTATTTCATGACAATGACGACATCTTGGTTCATAATGATCATCATCTCCAATGAGAACAATAGGTTGTTCAAATGCCACAGGTTTTCCTTTTAATAATCTTTGAGTACGTGTTGCTGGTGCTCCACATTTAGCACAAACTGCCGTTAATTTTGTAACAAATTCTGCTCGAGTTAAAAGTTCTGGAACAACTCCAAAAGGTTCTCCTCTAAAATCTTTATCCAAACCTGCTACCATTACACGAATTCCTTTATCAGCAAGATATTCACAAACATCTATTATATCTCTATCAAAAAACTGTATT
>OFHA01000539.1_pt1 | contig 32553 bp, 30 predicted proteins | sample 1521891 | NCBI WGS metagenome assembly OFHA01 (sample SAMEA3504089, study PRJEB24116) | mouse gut metagenome | biome: mouse gut; feature: mouse-associated habitat; material: faeces | place: Denmark | collected 2011
GAACTTGGACAAGAGACGTCCAGGGGACAGGTATATACAGAGTTTCAGTCGTATTTAAAAGAGCTGCATGATCTTGGTATTTTGCTTACAATATTGTCAAAAAATGAAGAAGAAAACGCGCTGGCGGGACTGGAACATCCGCAAATGATTTTGAAAAAAGAAGATTTTATCAAAATCAGGGCGAATTGGGAACCGAAAAGTACCAATCTGCTGCAAATAGCAGAGGAGCTGACACTTTTGCCGGAAGCGTTTGTGTTTGCAGACGATCAGCCGGCTGAGAGAGAAATTGTAAAATGTCAGGTTCCTCAGGTATCGGTTCCTCCCATGGATCAGCCTGAACATTATATCCGTAATATCGATCGTGCAGGATACTTTGAAAGGACATATTTTTCACAGGATGATTTAAAAAGAAACGATATGTACCGGCAAAATGTAAGACGGATGACGGCGCAGAAAGAATTTCACAATTATGAAGAGTATCTGCGTTCTTTGCATATGCAGGCAGAAATCAGACAGTTTGAACCGTTATATATGGCGCGGATTGCACAATTGACGAATAAAAGCAATCAGTTTAACCTGACGACGAAACGTTTTTCAGAGGCAGAGATGAAATCTTATGCGCAAAGAGACGATTATATTTGTCTGTATGGAAAGCTGACAGATAAATTTGGGGATAATGGTATTGTTACAGTCGTTATGGGACGACAGGAAAATGACATTCTGCACCTTGAACTATGGCTGATGAGCTGTCGTGTGCTCAGACGCGGTATGGAAGATGCGATGCTGGATGAGCTTGTCAGACGGGCAGTAGAAAAAGGCGTCAAATCGATCAAAGGCTATTATTATCAGACAGCAAAAAATGGAATGGTAAAAGATTTTTATGGTCAGTGCGGTTTCCAAAAACTCCTTCAGGCAGAAAATGGAGACAGTGAATGGATATTAGAAACAGCCGCTTATAAGACCAGAAATCATATCATAAAAGTATAAGAAAGAGGGAAATGAAAATGACAAGAGAAGAACTGTTACAGCAGTTAACGACAGTATTTCAGGATGTGTTCGATGATGAGCAGCTGACAATTTCAGAGCAGACATCCGCAGATGATATTACAGACTGGGACAGTCTGATGCATATCACGTTAATCAGCGCAGTGGAAGATGAGTTTCAGGTGAAGTTTGGTATGCAGGAGATTATAGAAATGCAGAATGTCGGACAGATGGCCGATCTGATCGAACAGAAGACGGAACATCGATAACGACTGAAACGTAACAGATCAGCAGTCTGAACTGTGCGTTTCTAATGAAATCAGACGGGAGAAAAAGAAGTGACAGATCAATTTATTCAGATGGTATCAGAAAGGAATCCGTTCCAAAAGAAGCTGCTGAAAGACTGGCAGATACGGGAAGAGGAACGACAGGAATTAGAAAGTATATTGGAATTTTATACGGCTGGACAGGGGTATTCGATGGAATATCTGGTCGACGCTTATACGTTTATTAATACAATGGTAATGGAAGAGACTTATTTTTTTGAAAGAAATAAGAGATATCGTAACGCAACGTTTGAGGAAGTCAACGAGATCGTATATCAGAATGAGGAGTATATGAAAAAGTATATGATCGGGCTGTGTATCTCTGATTATATATGGATCCAGCATTTGGAAATGATTCGCTGGTTTGAACAGATATTGCAGGAAAAGAAATCGAAACAACAGGCAGAAACGTCTGAGCAGCGTTATCTGGAAATTGGTCCGGGTCTTGGTCAGTATCTGATCAGAGCGTTAAAGTACGGGGGATTTGACGATTATCTGGCGACAGATTTAAGTCCGACTTCTGTGGAACAGTGCAAAAGATATATGAACTATCGGGGGATCGACGAGACGGCATATCAAATTATCCAGAAAGATTTCTTCGAATTTTCATCGGAACAAAAGTATGATTGTATCGTAATGGGCGAGGTGCTCGAGCATGTAGAACAGCCGCTGGAAATGTTAAAGAAGATTCGTTCGCTGCTCAAAGAGCAGGGTATGGCGTTTATTACCACGGTTATCAATGCACCGGCCATCGATCATATTTCTTTGTTCCGCTCAGAGGAAGAGGTTCTTACTCTGGCGCGAGAGGCAGGATTTGTGGCGCAGGATCATATTTGCGTTACAGCCGGCGGCATTCCGATGGACAGAGCTGTGAAACGCAGGTATGCCATTAATATTGCAATGGTATTGAAAGGAAACGCAGGATGAAAATAAATCATATCGGGTATCTGACGTCTGATTTGCAAAAGGCAGTACAGGAATTTCAAAAGATTGGATATCGACAGATATCAGAAATTACACACGATGAGCTGCGGCTGACAGATATCTGCTTTATGCAGATGGATGGCTATACCATAGAACTGGTAGCGCCTTATGATAAAAACTCAGTCGTGGCTGGATTACTAAAACGATATAAAAATACGCCTTATCATATTTGTTATGAGTCTGTACAGTTTCATAAAGATCTGGAAGATCTGGAAGCGAATGGTTATACAAGGATGGGAGATCCGGCCCCGGCGCCTGCATTCGATGGAAGGAATGTGTGTTTTCTGATGAATGTAAAGGCAGGTATGATAGAAGTTTTAGACGGAAAGTTATCAGAAAACAGAGCGAGGACCAGAGATGATTAATTTTAATGAGCCTATTATGATAGAAAGTGCGTTTGATTACGTACGGGAAGCCATTAATAATAAGAAGCTCAGCGGAGACGGAGAATTTACAAAACGGTGCTGTTACTGGCTGGGGCAATGGTGTAAAGTGAAAAATGTATTGCTTACCACATCCTGTACGCATGCGACAGAAATGGCCGCAATGCTTGCACAGATCAGACCGGGAGATGAAGTCATTATGCCGGCATTTACTTTTGTATCAACTGCCGACGCATTTGTACTGCGCGGTGCGAAGGTAAAATTTGTAGATATCAGACCGGACACGATGAATATCGATGAGAATCTGATCGAACCTGCCATTACGAGTCAGACAAAAGCGATTGTTCCGGTGCATTATGCGGGCGTTGGCTGTGCGATGGATGTAATCATGAAAATTGCAAAAAAACATGGACTGATAGTAATCGAAGACGCTGCGCAGGGTGTGATGAGTACCTGGCAGGGACAGGCGCTCGGTGCAATTGGCGATTATGGCTGTTATAGTTTTCATGAGACAAAAAATTACAGTATGGGAGAAGGCGGCGCGATTGTTATTAAAGACGATCGTATGCTGGAAATGGCAGAAGTTATTCGGGAAAAAGGAACGAACAGAAGCAGATATTTTCGGGGAGAAATCGATAAATATACATGGGTAGAAGCGGGTTCTTCTTATCTTCCAAGCGAATTAAACGCAGCGTATTTGTGGGCGCAATTGGAAAAAGCAGATGAGATCTTTCAGGATCGTATGAACACATGGAATCTCTACTGGGAAAAACTGAAACATCTGGCTGATGCCGGTAACATTGAATTACCATACATTCCCAGGGAATGTACACATAACGCGCATATGTTTTATATTAAGACAAAGAACCTGGAAGAACGTACAGAGCTGATCTCATTTATGAAGACCAAAGGAATCTGGCTGACATTTCATTACATACCGCTTCATACGGCGCCTGCGGGAAAGAAATATGGCATGTTTATTGGGGAAGACCGGTATACGACAAAAGAAAGCGAGCGGCTGGTGCGTCTTCCAATGTATTATGGGATGAAAGAAGTGGATACGGAGCGTGTCATCGACGGCATTACAGATTTTTACAGCAGGAAAAGTAATCTGCGCAGATAAAAGGAAGCGGAGATAAAATGTGGAAAGTATGAGAAACGCGGAGAAATTTCTATTGGAAGTAAAGCAAAGATAGTTTTTAGGGGATTTTATGCAAAAATTGATCATAATAGGAAATGGGTCATATGCCCGTATGATGAATAGATATATAGATATGACCGAATTTGGCGAAACGGTCGCGTTTGCGGTCGATCAGATTTATATACAGGAACAACAAATCGATGGACTGCCGGTGATCTCATTAGAGGCTCTGGCCGGAGACTATTCACAGGATGAAGTATTACTTATTATGGGAATCGGGTATCGAAAAATGAGTAATATCAGAAGGAAGGTGTACGAAACATGTAAATCCTTTGGCTATCAGTTTGCAAATTATATTCATCCGACTGCCATAATTGAAAAAAATGTAACGTTAGGCGAAGGAAATAACATTCTGGAAGGGGTGATTATAGAGGAGAGCGTCTCGCTCGGGAATGCAAACCTGTTGTATGGGGGAAGTCTGATTGCTCATGAAACGGCAGTGGGAGACTTTAATACTTTTTCAGTGAAGGCAGTTGTGGCAGGATGTACCGTTATTCGCCATCATTGTTTTATAGGAGCGGCAGCTACAATAAAAGATCATATCGTTCTGGAAGATTATGTATTTATTGGAGCATCGGCATATGCATCTAAAAGTATGGAGAAATATTCCGTTCTTGTTCCGTCTGAAAGTCGGATCCTGGCAGATAAAAAAAGTATCGATCTGTTATAAATTCTAAAGGAAATGCAGCTTCTGTCCGATATAAAATTAGAATGTCCGGACGCATACTGTGTGACGCAGCATTCGGATAAAATTTAGTATTTGAAATTAAATGTAAGAAATAAAATTACAGAAAGGATGCCGTAAGGCCGGCCTGTGAGAGGCTGGGTATAATCATGGAAGATAACAGAAAAGAACAGATCGAAGCGTTGGAAGTATTATTAGAGTTTAACGAACGCCTGATCAGAAATATGAATATTATTGTAAAAGAATTATCAGGGAAACGTCTGGATGATACGGATAAATTTTTAAAATCGATTGTAAATGCACTGAACTGGGAGATTCAGGTAGTAAACGGGACGATGGACGTACTGAACACGGGAAAAGAACGCGTAAACAAGGAAGCGTTTAATGAAAAGATCCTCGAATTAAGTAAAGCCATCGAAGAAAATAACGATGCGAAAATGGCAGAAGAATTTGAGAAAGTGATTCCGGTATTTGAAGAACTGGGAAAATCTGCAAGAGAGGCAATTGGATAACAGAATCGATGGAAAACCAGCTTTTGAATAACAAAAGCTGGTTTGTTTGCCGAATAGGAAATGAAAGAAAAGGGAAAGCATATGTATATTCCATATGGAAGACAGTGGATCGATGAGAAAGATATCGAAGCAGTTACAGCCGTACTAAAATCGGATTTTTTAACAACCGGTCCGCTCATTGAGCAGTTTGAACAAAAAGCTGCCGACTATGCAGGAGCGAAATACGCGGTAGCAGTTGCAAACGGGACTGCCGCTCTCCATGCAGCATGTGCGGCAGCCGGCATTGGCAGCGGAGACGAAGTGATTACGACGCCGGTTACATTTGCGGCTTCGGCGAACTGCGCAAAGTATTGCGGAGCAGTTCCGGTTTTCGCAGATATTGAACCGGATACTTATAATATATCCGCACAGGAAATAGAAAAGAATATCACGAGTCGTACCAAAGCTATCGTAGCCGTGCACTTTACAGGGCAGCCATGCGATATGGATGCAATTCATGAGATTGCAGATGCTCATCATCTGACGGTAATAGAAGATGCCGCGCATGCACTTGGTGCAGAATATCAGGGAAAACGGATTGGATCGCTCTCAGATCTGACGACGTTCAGCTTTCATCCGGTTAAACATATTACGACTGGCGAAGGCGGTATGATACTGACAAACGATCAGACATTATACGAGAAACTCAAACTGTTCCGCACACACGGCATTACAAGAGACGCGGAATTACTGGAAAAGAACGACGGACCGTGGTATTATGAACAGCAGGAGCTGGGATATAATTATCGGATTACCGATATCCAGTGCGCGCTTGGTATTTCACAGATGGACAAACTGCCTGATTTTCTGAAAAAAAGAAAACAGATTGCGAAACGATATGATGAAGCGTTTGCCGCATGCGAAAATGTACAGATTCCATTCCAAAAGCCGGGATGTGATAACGCATACCATTTATATGTGATTCGGGTAAAAAACAAAGACAGAAAAAAAGTATTTGAAGCGCTGCGTGCGGCTGGAATTGGTGTCAATGTGCATTATATTCCTGTTTATCTGTTTCCGTATTATCAGAAAAACGGCTATGCGGATGTGCATTGCCCGAATGCCGAAAGCTATTATGAAGAATGTATCAGCCTGCCGATTTATCCGGGACTGAAAGCAGAGGAACAGGAGTATGTCATTCAGAATGTATGGAAAGCGCTGGAAAACGAATCATAGTTTGTACAGATAAAAGTGAATGTGGAGGAAACAGACAGAATGTTAAATAATAAGACAATACTGATCACAGGCGGTACCGGGTCTTTTGGCAATGCTTTTACGGAATATGTGCTGACCCATTACGAGCCGAAAAAAATAATTATTTATTCCAGAGATGAATTTAAACAGTTTAACATGGCTAACAAATTTAGCAAATATAAAGATAAAATGCGCTTTTTTATCGGAGATGTCAGAGACAGAGAACGTTTATACCGCTCCTTTTACGGTGTCGATTATGTCGTGCATGCCGCAGCTTTAAAACAGGTGCCTGCCTGCGAATATAATCCGATGGAAGCGGTAAAGACCAATATCAACGGCGCCATGAATATCGTCGACGCGGCGCTGGACTGCGGCGTGAAGCGTGTTGTTGCACTTTCTACGGATAAGGCAGTAAATCCGATTAATTTATATGGAGGAACCAAGCTCGTTTCTGATAAACTGTTTATATCGGCCAATGCATATGCGGGAACAAAAGACGTATGCTTTTCCATCGTACGTTATGGGAACGTGGCCGGAAGCAGAGGGTCTGTCATTCCGTTTTTCCAGAATCTGATTGCGAATGGCAAAACGGCTCTGCCGATTACCGATTATCGGATGACCCGTTTCTGGATCAGTCTGGATGAGGGCGTTCAGCTTGTCATCAAGGCATTATCAGAAGCGAAGGGCGGAGAGACCTTTATATCCAAAATACCTTCGTTTAAAATTACAGATCTGGCTCAGGCTGTTTTACCTGGATGTGAGATGCCGGAAGTAGGTATTCGGGAAGGCGAAAAGCTGCATGAAGTGATGGTAACGAAGGAAGATTCTATTCTTACTTATGAATATGAGAAACATTACATCGTGTATCCTCATTTTGAATGGTGGAATCCAAATAAAATAGCAGAGGGCGGCCAGAAGATCGCACAGGGGTTTGAATATAGCTCCGGTACGAATACGGACTGGCTCTCAGTGGAAGATTTAAAAGAACGGCTGGCCAGAATGAAAGAGCATTGAGGATTTAAAAATGCAATTATATGAAAAAATACAAAATGGAATCTATATTATAGCGGAGATGTCTGCAAATCATGCGGGAAAAATAGAAAATGCCTTTCGGATTATAGAAGAAGCCGCGCGGGCAGGAGCCGATTGTGTCAAGATTCAGACATATACTGCAGATACGCTTACGATAGACTGTTCGGATGAGCCTTATCTGATTCGAGGCGGATTATGGGATGGGTACAGTTACTATCGTCTGTATCAGGAAGCGTTTACGCCATGGGAATGGCAGCAGCAGATTAAGGATAAGTGTGAAAAAGAGGGAGTTGACTTTTTATCCACGCCTTTTGATACGACAGCAGTTGATTTTTTGGAGCAGCTGGGAGTTGAATTTTATAAAATTGCATCGTTTGAACTGGTGGATATTCCGCTGATTGAATATACGGCGGCAAAAGGAAAACCAATGATCATATCCTGCGGGATGGGGAGCGTTGAAGAAATTGAAGAAGCTCTGGCAGCATGTAAAAGACAGAACAATGAACATGTCGTATTGTTAAAATGCTGCAGTCAGTATCCGGCCCGGTATGAAGATATGAATCTGTCAGTGATACCGAAAATGCAGCAGATGTTTGAAAAGCCGATTGGACTGTCGGATCACTCTTTTGGCTCGCTGGCGCCGGTAGCCGCAGTTGCCGCAGGCGCGAAAGTGATTGAAAAGCATGTGTGTTTAAGCCGCGGGATAGAGAATCCGGACGCTGGTTTTTCGATGGAAATGGACGAATTCGCGCAGATGGTACAGGATGTGCGAAGTGCAGCGGTTCTTATGGGACAGCCGGTGTTTACACTGACAGAGCATGAAAAGAACGGATTAAGCGGGCGCAGATCACTGGTAGCTGTCCGTCCGATTGCACAGGGCGAGCTTTTTACAAAAGAAAATGTGCGCAGTATCCGGCCTGCGATTGGCATCAAACCAAAGTATTATGCACAGCTGTTAGGAAAGCCTGCGAAAAAGGCGTATCGGTATGGCGAACCGATTCAGGAGACAGAAATATAAAAGAACTGCCGTTTAACGGGAGAAGCAAAAAGGGATGGTTTTGATATGATCGGCATTCGAACGGACGCGAATGATAAAATAGCTATGGGTCATTTAACGAGATGTATGAGCATAGCAAGACAATTGAAAACTTTGAATCAGGAAGTAGTCTTTATACTTTCAGAAGACGACAGCGGACAGGCGATTACCAGACAGGGATTTCGTTATCTGTGTATGAATGACCGGTATGATCAAAAAGAACAGGAGACAGAACGCCTGATGGAGATCATCAGACAGGAAAAAATTCAGACATTGCTGATCGATTCTTATGAAGTAACGGATAAATATATGCGGGAGCTGCATAAGATCTGCAGCATTATTTATATTGACGATCTGAATCGTTTTCGATATCCGGCGGATCTGATTATCAACTACAGATTTGGAGCAGATAAAGAATTATATTGTGCAAAAGGCTATGAGAACGAGCAGTTTTTGCTGGGAAGCGATTATGCGCCTTTACGTCCGGAGTTTTCCGAGGACCGGATAGAAATAAAAAAAGAACTATCTGCGATTTTTCTGTCTACCGGAGGAACAGATGAATTTGATCTTATCGTCAGCGTATTAAGGAAACTGCAGAACAGTACGTTAAAAGGTATAGTGAAAAATGTTGTAACAGGCAGGTTTTATAAGAGTATGGATGCGCTTACCAGGATGTGTCAGGAGGATCCTACGATCTGTCATTATCATGATATACAGGATGTGTGCAAAGTGATGCGTCAGAGTGATCTGGCTGTCTCAGCGGGAGGAACCACACTGACAGAGCTTTGCGCATGTGGAATTCCGGTTATTGGTATTGCGATTGCAGATAATCAGCTTTCTGGAATCAGAGCTTATGCGGATGCAGAAATAGTGCTCTATGCAGGCGATATTCGTGAAAATCGCGAGCAGATGGCAGACAGAGTCATACAGATGGCCGAATTATTGAAAGAGGATGCTGCTTTACGGGAACGTATGGGAAAAAAGGCAAAAGCAGCGATCGATGGAAAAGGGGCCATGAGAATAGCAAAGGCAATCGCGGATTTGCAGGAGAGTTATTAGCTGGATGGTGATGATATGGGATATTTGAGAGAAACAACAGAAGATGACGCAGATCTGCTGTTTGAATGGACAAATGATGCGTCTGTCAGGGAAAATTCGTTTTCCACAGATGAAATATCTTATGATGAGCATATCAGATGGTTTCATCATATGCTGGCAGACGATACGATCAGACAGTATATTTATATGCATGAAGGCGAGCCGGCAGGACAGATCAGAATAACGATAGACGGACAAACAGCAGAGATCGGGTATAGTATTTGTAAAGAAAAAAGAGGAATGGGACTTGGCAAAGAGATGGTTGCTTTACTGGCAGTGAAAGTAGAAGAGGATTACCCGCAGGTGAAGAAGTTAAAGGCAAAAGTGAAACCCGACAATATGGCTTCACGCTCTATATTTTTGAACAGTGGATATGATTGGAAATATTGTCTGTATGAGGCTGATATGAATAACATAGTTAAAAATTTATTGGGGGGGGGTAAATATAAAAGGAATTAGTTTCCATTTGATTATTGATTATTTATTGCCGGATAAATTTTGCGTCATGGATTTCGGGTAATAATGTTGGAAACGATCAATAATAAATAAGAATGGAGAAAATGATGAGTAATTTTTTAACAGAAAATGAAATCAGAGAACTTGGTTTAAAAAGCTGTGGGAAAGACGTACGGATTGGCAGACATGCAGTATTATATCATCCAGAGCGGTTAGTTTTCGGCGATCATGTACGCATCGATGATTTTACTGTAATCAGCGGAGTCGTGGAATTTGGAAATTATATTCATGTATCGCAGTTTTGCGGATTATATGGCGGAGATGATGGTATATATATGGAAGATTATTCCGGATTATCTTCGAAATGTTCCATTTATGCGGTTTCAGATGATTACAGCGGACATTCCATGACAAATCCTATGGTTCCGGCTAAATACAAGCCGCATATGATCAGTGCCCCTGTGAAAATAAAAAAACATGCCATTGTAGGATGCAATTCCGTCGTGTTACCGGGGGTTGTGATCGAAGAAGGAACAGCAATCGGAAGTATGAGTCTGTGTACCAAATCAACCGAGGAATGGTCCGTTTATACAGGAATACCGGCGCGAAGAAAAGGCGAGAGAAAAAGAGATCTTTTAGAGCTGGAAAAAAATTTTATGGAAGACCTGCGGACGGAATGTTATATTGGAAAAACAGTGGAAGTACAGCGAGTGTTCATGTCTTCGGATGTGGAACAATTTGCGCAGATCAGCGGCGACAGAAATGCATTGCATCTGGACGAGGAGTATGCGCAGAGAAGCCGTTTTGGGCGTCCGATTGTACATGGTATGCTTGTAGCAGGTTTGATATCAAAAATTATTGGAATGCAAATGCCAGGAAAAGGCAGCATCTATCTGGAGCAAAATCTGTCTTTTAAAAAACCTGTATATATTGGAGAAAAAGTTACTGCAAAAGTTTGTATCAGGGACATCGATGAAAACAGGCATATTTTTGATCTCGAAACGAATGTATATAACGAAGAACAGATATGCGTACTTGCTGGCAGCGCCAAAATTTTATATGAAGGATAATGGTACTGATATCTCTGAGACAAACGATCTGCTTCCTGAGCTGATTTTCTGATCAGAGCTGTTGAAATCAGCAGTGCGTGCTGCAGGAGCCGCTGATTTGGACAACTCTGATCAGAATATTTAGCAATGTTTGAAAGTCTGTTTATCGATAGGTTTTATGAAATAATAAACATCAGCAAACCTGCGGCACTGATCAGATTGTTTTTTTGTATTTCCTCCATTAACTGGCTGCGGAAGGAATGATTGTGTTCGAACGCTCTGGCAAAACAGGAAATGACGTAACTATATTCCGATTTGTCTAATACTCCTTTATTTACATAAGACACCAGAGAAATGGTCTGGATAAAAGCAAATTCGACCGCATCATAAATAAAAATTTCTTTTGATCTTTGATAATCGGGAATCGAAATAAGATCTGAAAAAATATGGCAGATCCAGTAGTTCGTATAAAAATTTTGAAAAGAAACGCAGCAGGTCTCTTTAAATTTCTGAATATCTTCCTTATATTGATCGATACCGCGTTCATTAAAATACTGAATAGCGTTTTGTATCAGTTCGTTAAACCGTTTGTGAGGAGTAAAATCGTTGTAAAATATATGTAAAGCCTGTTTTATAATATCAAAACGTTGTACATCATTAAGAATGAAAGACAACTGCTTTTCGATATAGGGCAGCATCTGGATACTGGAACAATTTTTTTCAAAGACGCCGCTGTCAGGACATCCATTCTGATACATCTGTACCGCTTCATTCAACACAGTAAACGCAAGAAATAGCCTGGCGCTTAGTGAAATAGATTGCTTATATTTAAGAATCTGAAAGATATGTGTCCGTACATTTGCTTCAAATAAATATAGATCCGTGAAACAAGGATCTCCTTCAGCAAGGTGATCATTTGTAAGCAGAATATCAACGGTTTCTTTTTGCATAAGCATATGAATCACTTCAGGGCAGGACATAAGCAGATATTCTTCCATAAAGCTGCCATATTGTCTGCTCATACGCGGATACGTCCGGCAGGTGTCACATAAATACTGCGGACCCAGACGGAGTACGACTTTACAGAGATGGTTCTCTGTTAACATGGGACATCTGTTGTTTTTGTTCTTTACAGAAATCACACCGTTTTCTTTTACGAGCCAGTCTTTTGCCCGTATTTCCAGCTCGTTTTCATGTTCGATCATTTTTTGACAGGTTGCGTCGTCCATAAGAATTGTCCAGTTGGTACAACAGGTATTGGGGCATTTGTCTGCAATACATTGAAACTGGTCGTAGATATCGACAGTCAGATAGTTCATTGTTAAGGTCATCCTCCTTTCGTCAGGTATGCAGCGCGCTATGAATTAATTTTGGTAATAGTTCTGTATAAGAAAAATATTTTTGTACTTTTTCATTGCCGTGGATGGCGATCTGCTCTCGTTCATTGTCATGGTCAAGGTAATATGCAATCTTATCCATCAGATCTTCCCTGCTTTCATACCATACAAGATCTTTTCCGTTGGTAAAGTATTCGGTCAGCTCCGCCTGATAATTTGTGAGCAAAAACCCGTGAGAACCCAGAATATCGATGATACGCAGCGGAATTCCGGTTATTATGGAACGAAGCGTCATATTTAAATTAATTTTGCTCGTGTAGAAAATTTCCGGCATCTGACTGATATAGTCGGCATATCCCTGATAATTTACTGGTAAATGTTTCGGAGCTTTTGTAGAATATAAGTCTACGGCATATGTTTGTCCGATCATGTCTAAAATCTGCCTGCGTTCCATTACCGTAATTTTTTTGCGAATCATATTTCGAAAAATTTCATCCCGATGATCAAAAAACTGGTCTCCAAGATCGATCTGAACGTGTGCAGCCATTTCCATACATTTTTCATGGTCAAATAACAAATCACAAAAGTCCAGTCCATAAATAAACTGCTGGGCATCGATGATTGCCTGAATATATCCTTCCAGTTTTGGCGGAAGATAATGAATCTGTTCGAAGAAATCAAATTCATCGTCGTATAATTTGCCCAGAAATGTGATCTCGTGGTTATAATGCGGGACAATATCGTTAATTTTATTTTCAATGCGTTTTCGGTTATATGCAAGCGGCATATGGTGTACGGTAGTAATTCCTTTTTCACGATATTTCTGATATAAATAATGATCGAATAAAAATACCGCGTTGCACGTATTTGGCAGGGTGACAGAATCCAGCGTCAGATGCGGAGAATCAAATACCCATGAAATATACCGGATCTGACAGTCGTCGGCAGCTCTGGATAGTAAAGGAAAATAATTAAAGCTAAAAATAAAGTCATAGTGACGCGTCAGACAACAGTTTTTGATTTTGCTGAAAAACTGTTCATCTACACCGTAATCCTTCATACTGCCGGTTATGACGTCAACCGTATAGCCAAGCTGACGCATGCATTCGATGCAGTCTTCATAGGTGTATTCGTCCCAGGAATAATATAAGATATGATAGTTTGTATTCATAGCGTTTCCTTCATAATAGTATTTGCATTGTGACAGGTTGTTTCATATTGATGATAAAGATATCCGTACATCGTCTGTTCACCGGCAATATTTTCTTTATGATAATCCGTATGTCTGTTTAATTTATAAAATACAGAATCTTTTGTCAGCTGGCCGGCGCGTTCTTTTGTATATTTCTGGTTCAAAGATTTATGAAGTTGAAATACTTTTTTACTGGAGCATGCGCAAAGGTCCAGTTCATTTTTCACATCGGTCAGATTTTCGACAGCGACTGCAATAATATCATCGATCAGATAGTAATCGATCAGTTCATCTTCCATTTCCCAATAGTACCAAAAGCATTCCATTAAAAACTGAAAGAGCCGGTGTCCTTTTCTGGTACACCAGAGGTTGCCGGACCATCTGCCCTGCGTAATATCAGAGCTCCAGACCGGCGTATCAAATTTTAAAGTATAAATAGTTGTCTGTTCAAAAATCTGATCAGGAACAGGTGAAGATACGAAATACGTGGCATCGATCCACATTCCGCCGTAGCGATAGAGCAATTCGGCACGTAAAATATCTGAAAGGTGCGTAAGCGTAATTTTTCCTTCGTTAAATTTACGAATAATCGTTTCGGTAAAAGTAACGTATTCCATGCAGTTTTCCAGTGTAATTAAGCGCAGCGTGGTTTTTTCCTGCGGAAGATTCTGCTTCAGACTTGAGATACAAAAACGTATCAGATCTGGCATGTCAGAGACGCCCTGCCACCAGCATACCCAGACCGGTATTTTTCCGTCAAAATCATCCGTACATTCCAGAGGCTGTGCCAGAGATCCGTTGATACTGCCAGATAAGTATAGCTGCAGCACTGGCAGGATTTTTAATCGGGCACACTGAAAATATAAGTCGGTTTTTCTCTGCGCATTATGAAAATCAGACGGGTCGATCAGCTTTACATTCTCTTCTGTAATTTTTTCCGGCTGCATCAGCAGCCAGACACGAAACAATCGCTCTGATAAGAATCCCATGACACGTTTCTGATAATCGTCATATGCTGTCGTATCGATTCTTTTTTCTGCTTCAAAAAGAATCGAAAACAGCCAGCGGCAATACCTGTCATAAATACTCTTTTTCGTAATCCACATATTCCCTGCAGAAATCAGAATGGTCTGCATACAGTAGTCAAAAGCTGCCAGATATTCCGGATATTTTTCTGCCAGGATATCCCGACAAATATACAGATCTTTGGCGCTGTGATGCATGTTTTTGTACTGTTCAAGGACGGTCTGATTGTTTGCGCAGCTGCTGTTTGGAATGATGATCGGATAGCTGCGGATGGTTTGTTCGATATAGGATTTGTCCAAAAGCTGTTCTTCTTTTGTAAAATAGCGGCGGTAGTGACAGATTCCAATAATGTCACAGTCCAGGTTTTTCCATAGCCAGTACATTCCGGTCAGTTCACAATAGCTGTCATTTTTGTCAGAGATCTGATCTCCTGTATCGTCTCCGATATATCCAAGAGATTCTTTTCCTTCTTTTCCGACATGGAGAGGGGTATAGATTTCGTTCGGAATGTCAGCGATCTTTTTATGCGTCATTACATAGATTTGTGTATTCATCGTTTATTCTCCAAAATCAAATAAATAATAGCGATCGTTTTCAACATTCAGATCGATGACTTTGTATTGCGCTCTGGGCCATGCTTCAAAACAGCAGCTGGTTAGCGCGTATCTGCTGCATGTTTGTATTTTCTGAAACAAGGAAGAAGCGAATGGGTGCAGATGCAAATGTTCTATGCCGGTCAGTATGGAACAGTCGTAATGCTGCGTGGACGTACGTGTTAAAAATGTCCGGACATCCAGGATATTATGATAGATATTCTGTGTCGCTGAAAAATTTGTGTCGCAGCAAAGATCGATACCGTCCAGTCGTACCTGTTCCGGAATTTCCCGATTCATGGCTTTTCGGCAGACACATCCGGCCCGCTTTAAGAAAAGGCCTGCGTCCAGAACAGATTCCGGTTCCAGTTGTTCGATGAGTTCGAAATATATATAGAGATCGTTTTCTTTTACTTTATTTCTCATGTCGCTGTGTTCTCCTGACCAGAGTATAACTATTTAAAATTAGGAATTTAAAGCCTGTCTTGCTACATTCAGTACATGTTCCATGGTTTCCACATCCTGCTGATGCTGTATTTCCAGAGCATAACGAATGTCCAGCAATTTATGAATGGCTCTGCGCATATGTCCGGTTCGTTCAATATAGAGTTCTTTATATTGGGAAAGCTCCGGTAGTGCGGAAGTATCCATTTCCCTGTCTGTAAAAGAATCAATAAACTGCCGGCAGTTTTTTGTCATTTGTTCTGTCAGCGTACGTATATCGGCATTTTTTGGCGGGTTATGAATGACGGCATCGGCTTTTCCTGCTAACAGATCTTCTTCACTGAAGCAGCTGCAGTATTGTGCATAGCTTTCAAATCTGTCGTAATAGTCTGCGTCGTATTTGCCAATCAGGATGACGGGAGCGCCGAGCGCTATGGAAGGCAATGCGCAATGTAATCTGGATGTAATGACAAGAGAGGCCTTTTGATAGCATTTTAAATAATCTTCGACTCTCGTTTCCCGATGTGCCCAGTCTGTTCCGATTTCCTGATCGGAAAGACGGTGTGTTTTACAGATGATCTGTTTGTCAGGTAATCGTTTTGTAATGTAGTTTTTAATTTCATCAGAAACATCTGTCAAAACAATACTTCCGTTACCTTGTATGTCCGAAAATGGTTTTAAGGTTAAAGTCAGACATCCTGAGAAATAATTTTCGATTCCTTTCTGGCCCAGTACATCCATGGTCTGTTTATCTCTGCATCCGATGCCGCCTTCTATTTGTCTCAGGTAATCTGTAACATTCTGATCTAAATAAGAGTAATCTCCGAAGATCATCTGATCGCTGTTAAAGTGCGTTCCGATGAACAGAGGGATGATATAAGGGGACGGCGGAAAAGCGTAACTGTAATGCAGATACCATCCATTTAAAATGGCGGCGGTATATTCTTTCGTTTCCGGCAGAAACAGATCCGTCTCTTCGCGGTCGATGTAATAATCGACCTGTGGCAGGAACTGCTTTGCGGCGTAGGTTAAAATATCATCGCCGATGTTTGTTGTGTTTTTGTAATAGATTAGAGCGTATTTCATTTGAGTTCTCCGATGATCAGCGTTTATTTTGGTAGTAATTCTCTTTATTATAACCAGTGTCTGGTGTTTCTGCAAGTATAAATGTTTATCTGCAAGTCCATACATAATTGGAAGGTGTTTTTTTGTATAAATGAAATGCAACAGAAGCAGGCCGTATCACATATCCTGCGGTATCTTAATGGAACGCTGGCATTTCCATAGGCATGGATTTTTAGAAAACGGGGTGATAAGGTGCAGGACGAACCAAAACAGACACCGGAAGTCATGGCAAAACGTACCGCTAAAAACAGTGTCTTCCCTGACTGATGTAACGATAGAAAATGTGCTGAATGACAATCTGTATAACGACTTAGGCTTTATTGTCAATAATAAACGTATGATTCTCAAAGAAGCACAGGCTGTCTGGACAATGAATATTCTGGTGAGGATTCTGCTGTATCTGGCGCAGAGCTATCACGAATATTTTCAGCGCATAAGCCAAAACTATTACAAAAGCAGGAAAGTGAAAATGCCAAGGCCCGAATTGAAGATATTGCGGAATGTGTTCCGTCACTGTCTTTCAATGAATTGAGAGAACTTGAAGCCGAGGTTATGCAGTTAGCATAATCAGTAAAGGAGGAACAGAACAACAATATTCAGACCACTACCGCAGGGAAGACACCGCCTTGCATGCTTATCTGTTGATACAGTTTATTGATACTTTTCGAAGGCTGCCCGGTACATGTTGCAAAAACGATTTCGCAAATGTTCAGGCTCCAGCACTATAGCATCTGATCCAAACTTAAAAAAATAAACCATTGCCTGATATGGCGTAATATCAAATAGATAAATGTTTTTTTCAGGATCTTCGATATGGGTATACGCAGGTCTTTGGAAAGTCAGCTGATTATATTTTTTCACGCCTTCCGGACTTAACTGGATACGTATCTCAGTGTGACTGCTTTTCAAATATTGAACGCCATTTTTTTCAATTATTTTTTTTAATGCAGAGCGTGACGCATCCGCAACTTTTCCTGTACGAATATACTGGATGGATGCAATCCGATCGATTCTGCCGGAAACATATGGGAATTTTGAATGTTCCTGAGCGGTAACGCCGGCAAGATATAAATGTGTCCGATAGATATCAGGTTCAATCTGTACAGGTATCATTTTATATTTTTTCGTATTATCGTAATAGCTGATTTCTATCATATCATGTTTTTCTATATGCTTTTGCAGTCTTTCAATTGTTTCACGGTAATAAATCATTTTACGTTTCATGGAATCGAGCTGCGCATACTCTTCCAGGACGGCTCGTATGTACAAGGAGGCACGGTCTTTATAAAAAGAATCTTCTTCTGATGATTCAAGGATGTTTAAAGTTGTTTTATTCAGACTGATCACGATATTAACATATTTATCCTCAGAAAGCAGACGGTCAATTTTGCTTTCTAATTTTGTTGTTTCACTCTGAATGATTCGATCGATAAAGGATGATACAGATTTTGTACGGTCAGAATTCTGTAAAATGCAAAGCTCGTCTCTTTTTTCTGCAGTACGCAGATGGATACTGGCTTCGGCAGTGTCAAAGCTGTTACAGAATATTTTGTTGATAAATTTATGATAACCTGGTTTTTGATGCTTCTGATCATAACACTGAAATAAGAAACTATCGTCTTCTATAATCCGGGCAGCATGAGCGGATAATGCGATTCGTTGCTGATAATGACATGTAAATCCCATAAAACCTCCTTATGTTTGGATATTGCTGTATTATACGTGTATTCATTTTAAATATAAACATTACAAAAACTACATGATCTCTGAATGTTGCAGAATAAACGTGTATTCATTTAAAAATAGATATTACAAAAGCTACCTGGCATCTGGATATTGCAGAATAAACGTGCATTCATTTAAAAATGTACACTACAACCAGCCTTATATCTAAATATTGCAGAATAAACGTGCATTCATTTAAAAATGTAAATTACAACCAGCCTGATCTCTGAATGTTGCAGAATAAACGTGTATACATCTAAAAATAGATATTAAAAAAACTACCTGGCATTAAATATCACAGTATGTATATGTATTCATTTATTTAAAAATAGATATTAAAAAACTACATAATATATGGATATTGCAAAATAAACGTGTATGCATTCATTTAAAATGTACATTATAATCTGCCTGAAATCTGAAACAGCAGTATATAGGTGCAATCGTTTACTTTATAAATGGCCATTGCAGACATCTGTAATATAGTTATTGTAATATTATATATTACAAAAATCAAGTATAATATGAAAATATTTCCCTAATTTACGTTTTAAAATAGAAAAACATATTACATAAAAAATAGTTTATGTAGATTTATTTGTACGCATTCTCCCATTATAATAGTCTTAACAAAAACATTACAGGGAGGAATTCATTATGAAGAAAAAACTTTCGATCGTTTATGATATTACAAAAAGGTGTCCGTGGAATTGTGCGATCTGCTGTATGGGTGCGTCTTCAGACAAGGCTGTATGTGGTGATGAACCTCTGCTGTCGGAAAAGCTGCAAATGATCGACAATATTGCACAGGTACGCCGCATGCGTGATGTAAGAATCGATTTTTCGGGAGGTGAGATTTTTACAAATATGGATCATGTACAGGTAATAGAACATGCTGCCAGTCTGCTGGGACGGGAAAATATCGGTATCAGCACATCAGGCTATCGCGTGGATGACACTCTCGCAAAACAGTTGTCAGCATGTGTTAGTGAATGTGAGATGACGATGGACACCGTGCCGGACTGCGAGTATCCGTTACGGCCAAAAGGATATGCTTCTGCAGCGGCAAAAGCGCTTCCTTACCTGAAAAAATATGGAATCACAACTGGAATACAAACGGTGCTGGCGCGGTCAAATTGTAATGAAAAAATGCTGAGAGATATGTATGGATGGATCTGCAGTCATGAAGTGGATAACTGGAGCCTGCTGAAATTTTATCCTTCCGGACGGGGAGCGGCATATCAGGAGGAAAAACTTACCAAAGAGGAGGAATTATGGGCAGTTCGTTATATTACAGAAATGAACGATGAAAATTTATCCGTGCATAAATCGCAGATCGATTTTCATTATACGATGGAAGGGCATAAAAAATATACAGCGGAATGCAGATGCGTAAAGAAATCGATCGGAATTTTGCCAAATGGAGATGTGACAGCATGTTTTTGGGCAGTAGATGCCTGCACCGGAATTATTGATACAAAATTCAGACTTGGAAATCTGAGAGAACAGCAGCTGACGGATATTATTTCAGGAAAAGAAGCGTTATACTGGCTGAATTGCAGCCATCACTGCGAGCTTGGGGCAGCCTGAGCATTTCAGTCAGAGAAAATCGCTTACATAAGGAGGTTCGCATATGACAACGTTTTTATTATTCAGCTTTCTTTCCGGAGTTTTGGAATTGGGAACGGTATTACGTTATTTTAACGAAGGTTATCCATTATGGGATATATTACTGATGGCTTCTATGTATCAGCTTGGCAATCTGCTGTTTCTTCCGGAACGGTTACAGCCATCCCTGGCCCGCGGGCTTGGGATGGTAAATGGAATCGTCAGTGTGGTTTGTATGTATTCCGGAATTTGTTCCTGGAGGCTTTTGGGATTGTGCTGACTTCGCTTTGCATACAGATTGTAAGAGCAGAACATAAGGAAAATTGCCCGACCTGGATTAAGCGGACATTTCGAATCGGGGGTTTTTTGTTTTCTCCGGTGATGGTTTTTTATGGACCGGCAGTTATGGTCATCATTAGTATTCTGGCAGCAGTGCTGATTGTCACGGGCAACGACGGCATGGTACAAAAAAGACGAACAAAAAATCGAACGATTTCTTTTGTAATGGTTTATCATCAGATGCATTATTTTATTTATACATATATTATGCCGTTAACTGTAATTTATCTGACTAAAAATATTTACATGAGTGTGTTTTTGTATGTGCTGACATGGCTGGTTTATTTACTGCCGGAATGGGTTTTGAAAAAGAACGCCCGGTATGACGCGAAACGAATATTTTTTATATGCCATTTGTTGTTAGGCGTTCTCATGGCCGTATTGTCAATGGCTTTTTTGACAGAAAATATATGGGCAGGACTATGTGCATGGATGCTGACGGGTGCAGGCGGCGGAAGCGTATTTTGTATCAAAGAACTTACAGAGGCAAACGCAGTATGTAATATGCCATTGTCGGAAAACATAGGACATTTTCTGGGAAGCGTATTGTCAGCGGTCATTGCAGCGGCGGTTACCGATCATATCGGAGTGACGCTGACAGGAGTTTCCTGCATATTTGTCTGTATGACATTGTTAGCGGCAGTTATTGGGATATTGAACGAGAAAAACAGGGAGGGACAGCCTGGTGAAAAAATATAATCTTTATTCAAAATCAAATCTTCCGGATGCGGATTATGTCATTAACCCATATATCGGATGTACGCATGGCTGTATGTATTGTTATGCCTGCTTTATGGGGCGGTTTAGCGGTCATAAAGAGCCCTGGGGCAGTTATCTGGAAGTGAAAGAATATGCGTCTGTCAGACTGCCTAAAATACAGGAAAATAAAACAATACTGGCAGGGTCAGTTACAGATGCTTATAATCCTGCAGAAAAAAAGTACAAAAGGATGCCAGAGATTTTAAAACTGTTGACGCAATATCAGGGACATGTAGAAATATTAACAAAATCAAATCTGGTATTAAGAGACATGGAACGGATCAGGCAGGTTCCCGATATCTCGGTTGGAATATCGCTGTCATTTACTTCTGAACAGGATGTTGCAATTTTAGAACCACGTGCTTCAAACGTGCAGGAAAGGATCGATACGTTAAAGACATTACATGAAAATGGAATACATACGTATTTGTTTGTAGCTCCTTATTTCCCTGAAATTACTGATTTACCACGCTTACTTCATTTGACGAAAGGGTATGCAGACCGTGTCTGTGTGGAAAATTTAAATCTTCGCGGAGGATACCGGGACGCCGTCATATCTTTTATACAGGAATACTATCCGCATCTGTTTCCGCTTTACAAAAATATCTATGTAAACAAAAAAGGGAGTGGTTACTGGGAAGAGATTGAGAAAAAACTAGACGCCTGGAGCAAAGAATATGATATGCCGGTACTTTCTTATTTTTATCATGAGAAAATAAAGAAACAGAGAAAACGGAGAAGTCCAGAAGGTAAATAAACGGCAGGAACAGACATCAGGACACAAAGCAAGATCCGAATAGAACTGAGGGGCGAAAATTAATATAAAGTATAGAAAATAAAATTTAAGAAAATGAGGAGATAAAAGATGGAAAACAGAACATGTTTTGCAGGGTTGCCAGTAAGAAATTATCTGATAGCGGCCTCCAGCCCTCTGACAGAATCCGTTCAGAAAGTAAAATGCTGTATGGAAGCAGGTTTTGGAGGTGTGATTTTGAAATCAGCGGCGGATTATGTGCGCACTGGAAAAGGATATGGACGGAAAGTAGTTTTTATTGGGGATGATTATTATGCAGACTCTTCTTTTGAGAGGGAGATAATGACAGCAGAAGAGGCAATCCAGCTTTATAAAAAACTGATTTTATATGATAAAGAATTACTTATTATACCAAGTATAAGCGCATCTTCCATGCGAATGGAAGACTGGATGCAAATATGTCAGAGGTTTGAAGATTTGGGCGCGCAGTTGCTCCAGCTTGATTTTTTTTATCTGGGAACTTTGGTGCAGGAGCTGGGGACCGAATTTTATCCTATGATGCAAAAAATGTTATCGGAACTATGCAGAAGTCTGGATTGTAAGATTATGCCAAAACTAAATGTTAATTTTGAGCCTGCGCGTATTTGTGAGACACTGGTACAAAGCGGGGTGAAACAGGTATCACTGCTGGATTCCATAAGGGTCGCTCTGCCGGAAAAGTATGGTCTTCACGAGAATACAACATCTTATTTTGGAAACAGACAGCTGCCATTGACACTGGAATATCTGCAGCATGCAGTGAGAGCAGGATTAGAAGTATGTGCCGGAGGCGGCGTTTGCGGACCGCAGGATGTGGATATGCTAAAGGATCATGGTGCGGCGCTTGTACAGACAGCGTCTTATGTGTTAAAAAATGGTTTTTCAAAAACGCCGTGTCTGCTGCATCAAAAAGAAATTTCCACAGACAGGCATCAAAATGCATGGTGTGACATTCCTTATTATCAGGCGCCAGGGTGTGAAAATTGCGGTTTTTGTTTCAGAAATAGCCGGCATGGTAATTGACACGTATGGAAGTGTCGATATATACTCATACAGAATGCATGATGTTTATGATAGGAATATATTTAGAATCATCAGATTCGATTATTTGAGAGGAGTATAAGATGATACGATTTTTTGACAAAGAAGTAAATTGTGTAACGTCCGGCGAATTAACAAGAGACAGGCTTTTTTCGTATTTTTTAGATGGGAACAGGGAAGATATTCTGTGTGTTATAGACGAAGACGGCCGGTATCAGGGAAATATTACATATGTTTCTTTGCTGCATAGTACTGATGTGCAGGGTAGTATCCGGACAGAGAAAGTAGTTTTGGATGAACATTTGTGGGAAAATGGCAGGAAGTTTTTTAACAGTTACCAGAATCTGATGGAGGAGGTGATTCTGCTGCCGGTTGTAGATCAGGAGGGGCAGCTGATATGTTTTGCCTGTCAGGATATGGATGCTAACCGGGAGCTGCGCCAGCTGCGGGAGTTGCAGGCGTACAGAAACGCTTTAAGTTTTCGGGATGTTTTTCCGGAGTTTGACTGTGTGACCATCTGGGAATGCAATGAGCTGGCATATTATTTTGCGCAGTATCTCAAAGAAATCGGAGTACCGGTTAGTGTGAAAGGAAGTTTGTGGAAATATTTTGGGGAATGGGAAGGCTGTGAGACACTGGATTATCGAAATCTGAATATTTATGCAGACGGTACCTGGGAGAAAAGCAACAATTTGAGAGAAAGTCTGCTGCGGAGCGTATCGGTAGAATTTGAATGTATCGATCAGGTATATGAAAAAAATATTCAGGAAGGATGGATTACAGATCAGGCACAGACATCCGAAAATCTGCTGTTGTGGCTGCAAAAACAGCCGGAGTTATATTTGATTGGTACAGGCCCGCAAACACAGGATACGTATGATTTTTTACTGGAACATGGAGCAGATATTGCAGGGTTTGTTTCCAAAGAGCTGGATCAGCCACGACAGATGCTTTTGGGAAAACAGGTCTGTTCCTGGTATGAGATACAGCATTCGCCACAGGCTGTGCTGATAGAATGTACACAGAAACATAGCGCATGGGGCGCCGGATATGTAGATTTCTTTGATTATGCCGGATATTATAGAAATGAACGATGTATTTTGATGCGTGATTATTTCGAAGTGTCAAAGAGAAGTCTTTTGAAACATGCGCTGCATGGCAGGCGGATTGTGCTGACAGGAGATAGCGCGTTATGCGGCAGACTGTTAACATATCTGAAAGATCAGGCGGATTGTTATTATTGGAATTATCAGAATACGGCAGACGAATGGAGCGGATGCAGCGTATTGTCAGGAGAAGATATTACAGAAGAAGATATCTGCATACCTGTTTTTCCAGAGTACTTTGCACCTGATGATCATAGTGCAGGGATAAGAAAAAAAGAAGAATGTCTGAAGGGAATCAAAGAGTCCGGAGTATTGAATCTTACGGATTATTTTTGTGATACTGTCAGTCTGGTACAATTGGAGCATGAACTGACAGACCAGGAGTGGAAGGAGCATCCGAAGGGCATCATTATCGGAGCAATCTCTTATTGCTGCGGCAATATGTTTTTCCGTGGAGTTTTGGAAGGACATTCCCAGATATTAATGATAGATTCCGGATTTTTAAGCGATAATTTATTTTCGATCTGTCTGCGTCTGTCGGCAGAAAAAAGTGAAAATATAGCGGCTGTTTTTTGGAAAATCATGGAGGAAGAAGCGGAATTTCTGCCTGCAGGTATCGAAAATCTGTTTCCGTCAAGAGAGAAGTTTCATAAAACACTGGAACGTGAACTGGCAAAGAAAGATTCATTTTGTTCTCAGGAGCTGTTTACTATATTCCATCTGGCATATGCGTCGATGTGGGGAGAGGCTCCGGCAGATATGACCGATATGGTTATTTACTGGGAGCCGCATCTTGTTCCAAGAGATGTTTGTGAACAGTATGCGGCATGGCTATATCATGAAAAAGTGTCAGGATATATCGTAAATGTGGTACGAAATGGGACCATACGGGCAGGTTCGTATCTGAATTTTTATGAACATGAAAATCGGCTGACAAATCTGGAGATTGCCGCTTACTGGCATATGGTTGATGAGGCTGAACCACGCAGGGAATCGTATGATGGATTCCAGAGAGTGATTGTGAAATTTGAAGATATCAAGTGTAAGCCAGAAGAAACGCTGGAATCGCTGTGTCAGACGATTGGAATTTCATGGTCCGACACATTTTTACAGACAACTTCTCATGGAGTGCAGACATCTTATCATGGTACAACGGGATATGATATCAGACCGGGATATGATACATATGAAAGATATTTTTCCGGATATGACCGGATGAGGCTTGTTTTGTTATTGTCGGAGTGGCAGGCAGAATATGAATATCCTTGTGTGGATATACTGGAGTTTTCCAGAAGAGAATTGCAGGAGATGTTTGTAAAAGATTTTCGGTTTGAAGATATGTATCAATTTCACGAGGAGACAGACAGACTCAGGTATAAGATGCAAAAGATGAACTGGATGCACAGACAGATACAGAGACTGATTTTTATTCGCAGCACTGGAAGATTAATACTCAAATAAGATATACCCTGACGGATAGGATCAGCGATCTTTGAAAGGAAAGTAAGGAATACGATTGGTTTGACGGGACAGAAAATATTCAAATAGAGCATACTGTTATTCAAATGAGATACATTATCACTCAAATGAGAATGATTACTATGATACTTTTTACAATCTTTTTGAATCAGCTATATTTGAGTACAATACTTGTATAATACATTTGAGGAGGCTCGGATTACACAATGAGAGAAGAATATGTACTTGAAAAAGTATCGCAGCTCTTAAAAGAGCGTAACTGGACATTATATCGGCTGGCAAAAGAAGCGGATATCAGCTATTCAACTTTGAGTAATACTTTTCATCGTAATAATGTACCTTCAGTGTCTACTGTTATGAGAATCTGCGAGGGATTTGGCATTACGCTGTCAGAATTTTTCGATGAGGGAGGAACGGTAATAAAACAGTTGACAACTTCCGATCAAAAACTGGTTGCAAACTTTCACCGTCTGCCAAGAGAGGATAAGAAACTGGTAGATATTTATATGAAAGGTCTGTTGAAAATTGCCATTGACATGGAAAAGCCAGAGCGAAAAAATCAGACGGCGTCAGAAAGCGATATGCAGGAAGAAAGCGATACATTGGAAAAAAGCGATACACAGGGAGAAAGCGATACATTGGAAAAAAGCGATGTACAGGAAGAGAGCGACACATTAGAAGAAGGCGATGCACAGGAAGAAAACGACACATTAGAAGAAGGTAATACAAAGGAAGAAAACGACACATTAGAAGAAGGCGATACAAAGGAAGATCAGGTGTAGAAATTCCGCTTATGCATAATCAGAAATTGTTTAATTTCTGATTATGCATTTTTCATATAAGTTTTGGCCTGTTGGATATGGTCATAAATTATATACCATTCAATACTAACAATCAGCAATTTTTAACATGGTTAGTATTTTTTGCCGGGGAATCTGATATTCGTTTGTAATTATTTGTATTGCCTCATTTTCATGAATTCCGGCAGATTGCAGAATCCGGAATGATTTACATATATTCTCCTGTGTCATTTGTTCTGTCACCTGATCGGTAACTTGTTTTGTCACCTGATCGGTAACTTGTTTTGTCACCTGTTTTGTTACCTGTTCCGTTACCTGCTTTTCCACCCGTTTGCTGATTACCTGTGCATTTGCTTCATCACGAAGTACCAGCATTTCTTCTAAGGTTAACGCTTCTCCTAACATCTCAAACACATCCTCTCTTCCTTTAAAAAAGTCTGATATTTCATAGCCGCTTTGATATCGTTTCAAGGCTTGTATTACAGCCTGTTCCATGGTAAAGCCACTTGCAACGGCGGTTTTAATCTGCGTGATTAGTCCTATAAATTCTTTTATGATACCTTTTGAATTGTTATCTTTATATACAGTTATTGTAAGATCTAAAAAACTATTCAGATCGCCGTGTTCAAAACAGTCTGATAATCTTAAAGATGCCGGACATTCTCCTTTTCCGGTATATACCATATAGAATTCCGGTTTTGGAATCTGAATCTGTTCGGTACCATACAGAACACCTTTGTATTTGTCCATGGAGAACAGTTTTTTGTATTCTTCTGCGATATAGAGAAACATACGGACAGGCATATTATAGTTTAATGTAGACTGGTGTTCCATTAATATAATTAGTCTGTCCCGTACCATAAAGCATATGTCATTATATATGTCAAGTGTAAATATATTATTCAATTCAATATTCTGAAATTCCAGGTCGGATACGTCAGCATCTTCAGGATGCATAAGCAGATAGACAGCCTTACGATATTTTGGTTCTTTAAACAGACTGCAGAAAAAACTATCCTGATATTTGCGATTCATTTTTTGCGGTATTTTTCCTTCCATTGTCTGTTTATCTCCCAAAAGTTGCAGACTCTCTTTTTTGCCTTGCATTTGTAAATTGTTTTTTCTTTCGGACATCAGGAATACTCCTTGAAATCATACTTTTTAATTATTGATATTCTAGCATTGTTTGATTATGAATGCAATATCAGATCTCTTTTTAGCAAGATAGGATACATTTGAGATATATAGCAAGTGTATATTTGTGAAATATTCACATTCTTTCAGGTAATATCGATATTACGGTAAAGTAGAATGGTGAAGCTGCCGATATATAAAATATGTTGCATATATTGAAAAATATAATTACAATGGAAAGTATTACGCATATGAGGAGGATAAAAGCAAAATGAAAGAAGAGGATATATTAATAAAAATAACACAGCTTTTGGATGAACGGCACTGGTCTTTGTACCGTCTTGCGAAAGAAGCAGAAATCAGTTATTCCACGCTGAGCAATACGTTTCAGCGTAACAATGTACCTTCCATACCTACGCTTATGAAGATATGTGATGGATTGGGTATTACGCTGTCTGAGTTTTTTGACGAGGAAGGTTCCGTGGTAAAGCGGCTGACGGTTATGGATCACCAGATGCTTGTCGATTATCACCGTTTGCCAAAAGAAGATAAAAGGCTTGTAACCGCTTATATTCAAGGGTTATTAAAAGTTACTTCTCTTTATGATTTCGAGGATGTGATGGATGATACGGAAGATCTGGAGAACGAATCACAGAATCTGGCAGATACATCTTCAGATGATATGTAATAATGCCTGACAGAAAGAGGCAGAGGGTATGTGCTTTAGGCGAACCATAGGTAAGCGGGTACATATGTTTCTGATGTATCGATATGGTTGTATATAAAAACGATTGTACAGTATTGTACATAAAAATATTTTACATATGAGGAGGTTACAATAAATGAGAGAGCAGGATGTTTTGAAAAAAGTAATGCATATTTTAGAAGAGAGGAACTGGTCTTTGTACCGGCTTTCCAAAGAATCAGATATTAGCTATTCTACTTTAAATAATACGGTTCAGCGCAATAATGTGCCTTCCATACCTACACTTATGCGTCTTTGTGAAGGACTTGGAATTACAATGTCTGAATTTTTTGCAGAGGACGGAATGGAGGTAAAACAGCTGTCAGATGCGGATCGTGAGCTGCTCAGAGAATTTCACTGTTTGCCAAGAGAAGACAAAAAACTTCTGAATGTTTATGTGAGAGGTCTGATAGAGTCTGACTCGGAAGACGAGGATTAGAATATAAAAGGTGTCAGGGTGTGAGGTAAAGATTATTCGGTAGCTGAGAGCGGCGGGAAGACGCAGCAGGCGCAGTTGTATTCAGACTATTCAGGTTTGGATGTGTAAGTACGCAATGGCGTATGATTTCATGTGGTTCTGTTTATTTCTTATGATCTGTGCGGGGTATAGGCTGTTAAAGATATATTCTGTACAGATTTCTTTTTTGATTTCATGTGTGAGCTGGGTATCTGTGAACGATTTAGTAATGTGTGAGAAAAGGTTATAAGTGAAATGTGAAATATGAATCTTTGTCAGATTTTTTGAGTGGAGATTTTTTGAATGGAGATTTTTTGAATGGAGATTTTTTGAATGGAATGATTTATAAAAGATATCAGGTGGTCAATTTTGAAATCAAACGAAATTCAACAGAATCATACAGGGAATAAATCTACTAATTTAGGATAATATCTGTAGTAATATTTATACTATATAATTGGAAAAAAACTTGAAGATATAGCAATCTGATGCTATAATTGTATCCGGATAAAGAATATAAAATCATAAAGAAGTTTGGATATCTGTTAACAATTATAGTATTTTTGAATGGGCAAGAATAGTACATGCCAGTCAAAGAGAAAAAATTGAGGAAACTGAGTTTTCTTTTATTAACAGATATTCTGTAATTTTTTGAGGAACGGGTACAGAAGATGAATGCATTATATGTTGGTAACATTATTCGGGAATTAAGACAATCAGCCGGGATGACGCAGGATCAGCTTGCAGCGCAGCTTGGCATTTCGAAATCGAGCATATCGTTTTATGAACTAAATGTGCGGATTCCGGGTGCAGTAATTGTGGCAAATATGGCAAGTGTGTTTCATGTAAGTACAGACTATCTGCTGGGAGTGGATAGGAAAAAAAGAACGGAGTTAACCGGACTTACAGATCAGGATATAGAATGTGTTGAAAATTTGATTGCGTTATTAAGATCTAAGAATAAAAAGCGATCATGAATCAATAAAAAGCACCAGCAGAAAGCGGGTTTGCTGTGTGCGAAAATTCTGATTTTGTTAGCTCTGTTAAAAAGATTCTGATAGACTTTGGGTTATGGTTATGTTATTATTTTAAATAACGTATATGATGAGGTTTGAGAAAGGCTCAGATTTTCCTGAAAATAAATGAATGAAACGCATATATTTTTCATTATCTGATTTCATTCATATCAGTAGAAAAATATAATTCCAGAAAATAGCGAATTGTTTTTATGGTATGTTGCTGTGTATGGGATCAGATTATTAAATTTAATTTTTGGATGAGGTTAGTAAGAATCGATTTTGACAGGATGTTACATAGTTGTTATCATGGATGATATGCTGCTGTATACATAGGGATGGGAAGATATATGTGGATCGGATAAAATTCATGGATAAGATTTATTCCATGAATTTTTTGTTTTCATAATTAGAAATGCTGTATTGCCTTTTATGAAACGTGACTTATTCATCAATTAAGAAAAATTAAAAGAGCAGGTAAAAGATATGTTGAGATTTTGTGATAATGAAGTGAGTTGTGTATTGGATATGGAGATGGACAGACATGAGATTCTGGATTACTTTTTTCAGGGGCATATGGATGATATTGTTTGTGTATTTGATATAGATGGAAATTATAAAGGGAGTATTACGTACTATGCACTTATAAATACGAATGATATTTCAGACGCTGTACAGGAAGATTGTGTGGTTTTGGATCAGAATATCTGGCAGAATGCGAGGAATTATTTTTCACATTACAAGAGCAGACTCAACGAACATGTGTTGCTGCCAGTTGTGGATAAGGCGGGAAAGCTGCTTTGTTTTGCCTATGAGGATCCGGATGCAAACAGAGAAATACGTATGCTGAGAGAATTATCAGAAAATTCAGACGCTTTACAGTTTTCAGACGTCTATCCGCAGTATACAACGGTGAAAATATATGAGTTTAATGAATTGGCGTATTTTTTTGCAAAATATCTGGAAAGTCAGAATATCAACGTACAGGTTGCCGGAGAGCTGTGGGATGGTTTTTTTGAAGAAACAGAACATCAGGAGCTGGCTGACAAGTGTATGACGATATATGCGGAGGGGACTGGCCGGAAAAAAGCTGACTGGGTGGATAATCTGCTGGAAAGTGTTTGTGTGGAGTTTGAGTGTATTGATCGTATTTATGAAGCGAATATAAAAAATCAGGTCTTTCTGGATGCGTGTGGGGGTATTGAGAAACTGCTCAGGTATTTGGAAAATAAAACTGAGATTGCTATTCTGGGCTCGGGACGTGAGGCACAGGATGTATACGATTTCCTCACAGAGCATCATATTGACATCTGCTGTTTTGTAAATGAAAATTATGGGGAACGATCACACAGAATGTTTGGTAAAGAAATATTAAGCAGTCTGGATGCAAGAATGAAATATGAAAATCCGGTGTTTATCGAATGTGTGAGTGAACACAGCGCATGGGGATTTGGAGGCGTGGACAATTATGATTATATGGGATATAAGAGAAATGAAAGTTATTTTCTGATTAGAGATTACATCGATGTATCAGGCAATAGTATATTAAATATCTTAAAAAAGAAAAATGTGCTATTGGTTGGAGATCACAACTTGTGTAGTTATTTATATCATTTTTTCTCATTAAATAAAATTAAAATTGCAGGATGTTTGGATGTTATGCAACAAAATGATCATTTGTGCAGTTTAATAAAGCAGGAAGCTAAGAATAATGATTTGATATGCCTGATTGCAGTTATGGAATTTTTTGAACCAGAGCAAAAGCAGCAACAGGAAGAGGTCAAAAAGCGCTTAAAAGATGATTTAAAGAAAAATGGATTAGAGGATTATACAGATTATTTTTCTTATACGTTATCTTATATTGAGATCGAACAATATAATCCAGAGAAATATATGAAAATGCAATTAATGCCTAAAAGAATTGTAATTGGTTCGGTGGAAACAAGTTCTGGAAATGCATTTTTCAGGGGCTTGTTAGATGGTCATCCGTCTGTTGGGATGCTTGATTATCGTTATTTTAATGAAAGACTGTTCTGGTATTGTATTCGTCTGTCTGTAAAGCAGGCAGAAGAGATATTACCATGTTTTTGGAAAATATGTGAAAATGAATGCTGGGATGTCAAATATATGCGGACATCTAAACTGTTTTGCGAAAGAATGGAATCATTGCTGCGATTACAAAAAAAATTTACTTCTCAGGAATTGTTCGTGATGTTCCATATTGCGTATATGTATATGCGCGGGCAAGATATATCAAAGACGGATATAAAAAAGATGGTTATTTATTGGGAACCACATTATACTCCCAGAGTTATTGAAGAAGAGTTTGTAAAATGGCTGGGTATGGAGGCGGTCAAATGTGATATTTTAAATATTGTAAGAAATATCGTTATGCATAAAGGTGCAATTAAAATGTTGTTTCAAAGAGGGAAAGAAAAAACTTATGCATACGATTTTATCATAGATTATCCATCGATAGAAAAAAAGGTGTATTTATGGGGAAAAAGGCTTGTTATTAAATTCGAAGATCTAAAGTCCAGGCCACAGGAAACATTGTCAAAAATTTGCAGTGCATGGGAGATTGGGTGGTCGAAGACACTTATGAAAACAACGCATTATGGGAAACAGAATTTTTATGATAATGGAGAATATGTAGTTAACGATTTTGATTTGAAACCGGTTTATAATACAAATGAAAAATATTTTTCAGAATTTGACAGGTTAAGGATGATTTTGATTAATGCTCCATGGCAGAGAAAGTATGGATATCCTTATGTGAAGATAACTTCATTTACGGGAAGAGAGCTACAGGAGATGTTTTCAAAAAGATTTCGGTTTGAAGATGAGATAACGTT
>OFHA01000541.1_pt1 | contig 32512 bp, 26 predicted proteins | sample 1521891 | NCBI WGS metagenome assembly OFHA01 (sample SAMEA3504089, study PRJEB24116) | mouse gut metagenome | biome: mouse gut; feature: mouse-associated habitat; material: faeces | place: Denmark | collected 2011
CACAGACCAGTGAGGAGTTGTTTTATTTTGTAACAAAGAGAATCCCGTATTTATGTGGGTTCTGGTATTTCGCAAATGCCTAATTTGACGTTTACAATGAAAGGGGCTAAATTTATGTCTGAAAATCAAGTTTTCGGACGGTCTGAGGGCGACTAAAGCGTGGCGAAAATTCATCGTCACGTTTTCGAGAATCCGGGCTGTATGGAAGATGTCCTTGATGTTTATGAACTTCCATATAATCCAGCACGCCCTGTTGTCTGCATGGATGAAAAGCCATACCAGCTGTTAGGAGATGTGAGGGAACCGTTACCCATGCGTCCCGGTGATGACCAGAAAACCGATTCAGAATATAAGCGGAACGGCACCTGCAGTATATTCGCTTTCGTGGAACCGCTTGGAGGAAAGCATCATGTAAGCGTCCATGAGCACCGCACTGCCATTGACTGGGCGCAGGAAATCCAATATTTATCAGATGTGATGTTCCCGGATGCCGAAAAGATTATTCTGGTCATGGATAACCTTAATACTCATAAAGTTGCATCCCTTTACAAAGCGTTTCCACCAGCTGAAGCGAGAAGGATTATAAAGCGTCTGGAAATCCATTATACGCCCAAGCATGGGAGTTGGCTTAACATGGCTGAAATTGAACTTAATGTAATAACACGCCAATGTCTGTCACGTCGTATAGATACAATTACCAGACTAAAAAACGAACTATCTGCATGGGAAACAGAGCGCAATCGTGATGAAGCTAAAATACGGTGGCATTTTCAAACAGGTGATGCCAGAGAAAAACTGATATCACTTTATCCAATAATTTCATCTGTCACCTCATAACAGAGGTGACAGATACGCTAAATATCAATGATACATTACACTAGACTCAATGGCGCATAAAGTGTAGTTTGTGCTATAGACATCCATTCCGATTCGTAGTATTCTTTTCATTAGGTGACCTCCCTTTGTATGCGGTAATCCCTGTTACCATTGTTTTTCCAAAACTCAGTATACAGGTAAATCCACGTTACTACAAATGTGAGGTCACTTCATATTGTCCAAACTGTTTGATTTTATCTTACGTCAGTTTGGAAGTTTACACAAATTTTGGGATACTCCCAAAATTGCATTAATAATCTATTATTTCACACGCTTTACACTATACTAATACCACAAAACCTAAAATATAATTATTTTGTTCTTTTGCAAGATTCAGCTCATTAGAAATTTCATCATATATAGATCGTCCTTTCTGCTCCACAAAAAGTATATTGCCAATCTCTGTTCCCTGCTTTAAGGACTCTGCATCATAAAAAATATTTCCTCCCTCTCTAATCTGCACCTCCTGTGAATATAACTCTTTCTTTAACATATCCAATATAACAGAATCTACATTCTCATACTCACTCCCGGTCATATAGACACAGTCAATTCCATGCTTTTTACATGAAAGAGCTACATTAGCAGATATTACTTTGATCTGTTGTTCTATTGATAATTTTTTCTTCCTTCTGTTTTTTATCGCCAACAGTTTATTATCAAGGCCCGAAAGAAAACGCTTTTTTTGAGATTGAACAGAAATTTCCCCTAAAAGCCGCGAATTATAAAAAGTACGAATTTCTTCTGCATTCTGAAGTTTTGCAGTAAAAAGTATTCTACAGGCTATCCAAATACAAACCAGAAATCCTCCAGAAAAAGCCCCTAAAAACAAATACTTTTTTCTAATCATCGGTCTGGGAACTAAAGTTTGTGATTTTTCCTCTGTCGTTATATTTTGCTTTTCCTGCCTGTTCAACGCATTTAACTGTTCTTCTGTCATATTAGCTTTTAATGTATTTAATTGCGTTTTAAGATTTAAAGTATTATTTATAATATTGGTCCTTTTTTCTCTCAATTCTGCATCTACAACTATATTTTGAGCTTCTTCTATCAAATCCAGTTTATGTGAACCGATTTTCTGAAATTCAGTTTCCATTTGCTTTAATAATATTTTAATAGATTCAGAAATCTTCTTTAATTCTTCTTCATCAGGATATATAATAGCAACAGTAAGAGAAGTTTCATCTAAATATACGGCACGTAATTCACTAAAATTTTCCTGACTAATAGGTAGTTCAGCCATTTTAATTACTTCATTCCCCATATTCCCACCTGTAAGATATTGATAATATGCATTCATAATATCTTCTGTATAATCCCTCTTACTATCTTTTGTATAATTAATAATATAATCTGAGTTTACTCGATATTGTAATTTAATAATAGGCTCTTTATAGGGATTCATTTGCAACAACACTGATGACTCTAAATAATTTTCATATCCGGCTATTTGCTCCGTCAATTCTTTCGCGTCTGCAATTAGCTTCTCCTCTTCATCTGTAAATACATAATCTACATCTTCCGTTTCTACATTTTGTGCTGCGTTGTATGCACCCATATCCTGTAAAAATTTGACACCACCTAAAAATATTGCAAATATAATTGCAAAACAAATAATTTGACGCCATCCCAACAAAATACTCCAGAATAATTCCTTTAAATTTATTTCACGTTCTATTCTCTCTTGTGATCTCATCAATATTTCCTCCAAATTATTAAATAATTATCTTTTCATTCAAATTCTTTATAAATCATACTAAATCGGTCAGATACTGTCAATATTCCATTAATTTTTATGCAACAATTATTTCAACAAAATTCAATATCTCTTTTTGTAAAAAAACTATACATAAATTTTTTACTAAAAAGTTTTTAAGATTTTATCCCCTTACATCCAAAAACTGTGCCTGTCCATGAATTTTTATTAAAACAGATTCCGCTGGAACGAAAATGCAATCTCCTCTAAAAAAGGGGAATACTTCCTTATTAAACATAATCACTCCACATCCATCAATACAAAGCAATACTCTAAATGAAACTTCATCCGCCTTATACTCCACCATATGTCGTACTCTTTCTGTATTAACTATCATTCTATACACTTCAAAATACTGACATCTGCATAACAATTCAGAAGCACAACCCTGACTATATTTCAAAACACGAAGTGGTTGTCTTGGCTCGGAACTTTTTTTCAACTTCGCAACCTCCATTGCTTTATCAATATGAAGTTTTCTTCTATTCCCATGCTTATCAACACGATTGTAATCGTATAATCTGTATGTCAAATTACTGTTTTCCTGTATTTCCGCCACCAATATTCCGGCCCCTATTGCATGAATAACCCCTGCATCAATATAAAATACGTCATTCTTTTTGACAGAGATCTTTTGTAAATATTTTTCTATGGTATTGTTCTCTATAGATTTTCGCAATGTATTAATATCCACATCATGCCGCAAACCATAAATTAATTTTGCATTTTTATCCGCATCCAGAACATACCACATTTCTGTCTTTCCCAGTTGTCCATTTTCATAATTCTTTGCATAAATATCATCTGGATGTACCTGAACTGACAAATCTCTTCCGGCATCAATAAGTTTAATAAGAATCGGTAACTCCCCATTTACCTTTGGATGCGTCCCCAAATATTCCATATGTTCTTTCAATACTTCTGTCAAAAGCTTCCCCTTATTCGAACCGGACACTACAAGACTAGGACCATCTGGATGTGTAGAACACTCCCATGTCTCTGCGAGAGGTGTTAAATCAATTTCTTTTGCAAATTCATCATTTAACCGCTTTCCTCCCCATAAATAATCTTTCCCAACCGGTTTTAAAAAAAAAGGGGAATTACAATGTACTGCACCATTTTCTTTCATGCTATTTTCTCCAAAATCTCTCATATAAGTATTCTTATAAATCCATTTCAGACTCTAATTCAAATTTTTCTTTATCTTCTACTGTTATTTCCTCCCCCAACTGTACCTCAACCAGTTTCAGTTCTGTTTTTGCCATAATAGTATGACGGCACCCTGCAGACATCGTAATCACATCACCAGCTTTAACATTCTGCTCCATCCCATCCACTATTGTTTTCCCTTTTCCACTAATAACTACCCAAACCTCATCACGGTTTCTATGGCTATGATAATTCATAGAATTCCCTGCGTTCAATGTAACTTTAATTGTCAAAGATAATGTATCAACATCTATCACTTTAAAACTTCCCCAGGATTTCTCTGCAAACATAATTTGCTGATCAATAGTATCCACAAATGGTTTAATATAAGAACTTTCTTCTTTATCTGAAACAAGAATTCCTTCTGGAGATGCTGAAATAATAACATCCTGCATTCCCATTGCCAATATAGGAACATTCATTTCATTAATGATATGCACATTTTTGCATTTTTCATTCATAATCCCTTTTCCTACAATATTTTCCTCCATAGCTTCTGTCAATGTATTCCAAGTTCCTAAATCTTTCCATTTACCTGAGAAACGCATGACCTGTATTTTCTTTTCTTTTTCTACAACTGCATAATCAAAAGAAATTTTCTCCAATTTATCGTATTTGGAAAATAAATCCACATAATCTTCAAAATCAATTATTTCATGCGCCTTATTTAATACATATTCTAATTTATATGCAAATACTCCCCCATTCCATAGTGCCCCCTGACTCATATACTCACTTGCTATTTCCTGTGTGGGTTTCTCTTTAAATGTAGACACAATTGATATTTTATCTGAAGTAGCAGGTATAATATAACCATATTTCTCACTTGGATACGTTGGCTCAATTCCCATAAGTACAAGATTCGCTTCTCCTCTATTCACCTGTTCAGAAAGTTCTTTCAATGCTTCAAAATAGTCATCTTCAACATATGGATCCACCGGACATACAACCACAGACTCATGCGGATCTATTCCTTTTACATCCACTAAATATGAAGTTGCCAATGCAATTGCCGGAAAAGTATCTCTCCTGTATGGCTCTACTGAAATTCCTACTTCTTCACCCAACTGATTATAAATAGCAGATACCTGTGTTTTACTGGTTGCAATTGTCACCTTAGCGTTTTCGTCTACTTTTTTTATCTGATGGTATACGCGCTGAACCATAGATTCATAAGTCCCATTCCTGTTACCAAAAATCTTAATAAATTGCTTTGATCTGATATCATTTGATAAAGGCCACAGCCTTTTACCAGACCCACCTGACAATAATATTACATTCATATAATTTCCTCCTGTGATAATCTTACCATGCAAAATGAACCGTTACTACACTTCTGTTTACGCAACGGCTCATTATCATTATTTATCTTTCAGCTCTTGCCGGATTATTTAAAAAATCTTCATAAGAAAGACGTATTCCTTCTTCAAGTTCAATTTTATATTTCCATCCTAAACCTGTTGCTTTACTTACATCAAGCAATTTTCTGGGCGTTCCATTGGGTTTACTGGTATCCCATTTAATCTTCCCATTATAACCAATAACTTTAGCAACTAACTCTGTAAGCGCCTTAATTGTCAACTCTTTTCCTGTACCTGCATTAACTGTCTCATCACCACTATAATGATTCATCAAAAAAACGCAAAGATTAGCTAAATCATCAACATATAAAAACTCCCGAAGTGGAGATCCATCTCCCCAACATACTACCTCTTCTGCTCCCTGCACTTTTGCTTCATGAAAACGCCGAATTAAAGCTGGTAACACGTGACTGTGCGTAGGGTGATAATTATCATTTGGCCCATATAAATTCGTAGGCATTACAGAAATGTAATCTGCTCCATATTGTTTATTTAAAAATTCACAATACTTTAAACCCGAAATCTTCGCCAATGCATATGCTTCATTTGTTTTTTCCAACTCACCTGTTAACAAACAACTCTCTTTCATCGGCTGTGGCGCCAACCGTGGATATATGCAAGAAGAACCCAAAAATTCTAACTTTTTACAACCATTCTTCCAGGCAGAATGAATTACGTTCATCTCTAACATCATATTAAAATACATAAAATCTGCCAAGGCTTCCTGATTCGCAACAATTCCTCCAACTTTAGCTGCTGCTAAAAATACATAATCAGGTTTTTCTTTTTCAAAAAATTTTTCTACATCATCCTGTTTGCAGAGGTCAAGTTCCGCATGGGTTCGTGTAATAAGATTATTATATCCCTGCTTATTCAATTCACGAACAATTGCTGAGCCTACCATTCCTCTATGTCCAGCAATATATATTTTTGAATCTTTTTCCATCACTTTAATTTCCTTTCTTATATGAGCTCAATATAATACAGACCTTATTTTCAGCCTACAATTCTGCTCCCATAGATTTTTCACATTTAGCAAGTGCTCTATCATGTTCAGCCATAATTTTGACTAATTCTTCATAGCTTGTCTTCTGTGGATCCCACCCAAGAACTGTTCTCGCTTTAGTTGGATCACCCCATAAATTATCCACATCAGTAGGCCGAAACCATTGTGGATTTACGCAAACAAGCATTTTCCCCGTATTAACATCATATCCTTTTTCCTCAATTCCTTCACCTTCCCATCGAATCATAATACCATTTACCGCAAATGCTTTCTCTGTGAAATCCCTTACCGTATGTTGAACTCCCGTGGCTATAACAAAATCTTCCGGTTTCTCCTGTTGCATAATAAGCCACATACACTCAACATAATCTTTAGCATATCCCCAATCTCGTAATGAATCCAAATTTCCAAGCTCTAAATGATCCTGTAAACCTTCTGCAATTCGCCCGGCAGCCAAAGTTATCTTTCTTGTTACGAAATTTTCTCCTCGTCTTTCACTTTCATGGTTAAATAAAATACCATTTACCGCAAACATATTATAAGCTTCCCGATACTCTTTTATAATCCAAAAACCATATTGCTTTGCAACAGCATATGGAGAATACGGATGGAATGGCGTCGTCTCTCTTTGAGGCACCTCTTCAACTTTGCCGTACAATTCCGACGTAGACGCCTGATACACTTTCGTTTTCTGAGTTAATCCTAAAACACGAACAGCTTCTAAAATTCTCAATACACCAATGGCATCCACATCTCCAGAATACTCAGGCGCGTCAAAGGAAACCTGAACATGACTCTGTGCTGCCAAATTGTATATCTCATCCGGTTGCACACAATTGACTATTCGTATTAAAGAAGATGAGTCAGACAGATCACCATCATGTAATTTAATCTGATCAATTAAATGTTCGATACGCGCCATATTTGAAATAGATGCCCGGCGTATAATCCCATGAACCTCATATCCCTTTTCCAACAAAAACTCTGCCAAATATGATCCGTCCTGTCCAGTAATACCTGTAATTAATGCTTTTTTTCTCATTTTACATCCTCAACTTTCTTAAAAAATTTTACCTTTTATCCTCGTTATACAAATCCCATTACTATCTAAATTCTTCTGATTCCAATGAAAATATTTATTCTCTTATATTCTGAACGATTAACCTTTATAATTGAATTTTTTCAATTTCCGTATATCCTAATTTCCTGTATTTTAATATTCTTAGTCTGTTCAAAATAAATAAAGGTATTATATTACACAAAAAATCCCTTATTTTATATTTCCTGCCAATTCTTTCTAATTCTTTCTTCCTGCTTTCATATTGTGAATCATCCATGAACCCCCTATAATACTGAATTTTTGCTTTTTCCTGTAAATGTAAAACAGGTTCGGAACTGGCCCCTCCTAAAACAAATACAGAGACAGGAAAATTCATATTCACAAATGTTTTTCCCATACAATAACACTGTGAGAAAAAATTGTAATCTGCCGCAAGTTTATAATTCTCATCATATCCATATTGCATAAGTATTTCTCTTAAAATAAATGCACTTTGATGACAAAACACCATGCCTTTCGTAATCTCACTTATTTCAGAACATTCTACATGACTGTATAAATTATTCATTTTACAAATTACTGACCCATATACAGTAACTACATTATCACAATCATACCCACTTACTTTGCTCAGAACATCTTCCGAACACAGATAATCTCCTCCGTTTAAAAACAATAACCATTTTCCATTCGATATATTCGTTCCCTTGTTCATAGCATTATAAATACCTGTATCTTTTTCCGAAACAATAGTATAATTTATTCCTTTTTGTTTAAAATACTCTTCATAGCTTTTAGCAATTTCAACTGTTCCATCTACAGACTGACCATCAACTATAATATACTCATAATCGGTAAATCGCTGTTTTAAAACCGATTCAATAGTTTTCTCTATCTCATGATTAATATTATAACAAATTGTTATTATAGAAAAAAGTAACATTGACATTCTTGTATAATGTTTATTAAAATATTAAACATATACTTTTCCTTTCTCTTTATAATACACTTATTTCAACATCCTATACTAACAGCAAACATATTAATTCTCTATTTTCATAATATATTATAAATAAAAGTCACTTTTAAAATAAAGTCACATACACACTTTTAAAGCTACATATTGTTATCCTTTCCCACTACCCTTTTTCATTTTTCTTAAAAATATACTTATAAAATTCACTAATACTTCATTTTTAAGTAGAACTTCAATCATTCCGTATACTATTACTGAACATCCTGTTACTAAAATAATAAATATAATATCATTAACTATATATTTTTTAATTATCATGGATGCAATTATCATTCCCCCACATCCAATAAAAATTTTTACCAGAATTTTATACATTCCCTGCAGAATGACATGTTTCCTGCTTATTATCATACATGTCATAAAAGTAAATCCTTCTGCAATAATAGTAGTAAATGCAGCCGCATTTTCACTCCAAACAGGAATAAGTATAAAATTTAAAATAATATTTGTTATTGCACTTGCTAATGTTATTATAAAAACCTCTTTTTCCATTTTCATTGGAATCATAATACACTGACTCCAAAATCCTGCTCCAATACAAACAAAAAGTGCTATACTTAATAAGGCCAATGATGAAACCGCCTCCAGATATTCTTTGCCTGAAATTATGGTGATAATTTGTTCTCTTAAAATTATTACGCCTGTTATAGTTGGTATAATATAGGTTAAAAATGTTTTATAAATTGAGTTTCCCAAACTATTAAATTCTTCCCACTCACCATTTCCAATCAAAGCAGAAAGTCTTGGTATAGAAACTATTAATATAGCCGATAAAATACTTTTTAAAACAGTATAAATTTTTACAGAAACAGAATAAATACCAACCGTGAATTCACCACATAAGAAACCTAAAATAGTAATATCTGAACTAACATAAACTGTTACCGTTATAGCCATTCCAAATAAAATCAAAATGGGCTTTAAATGCTTTACCAATCTTTTATCAAAAACTAATTTAAGATCACAATATTTCTTTCTATAAATAAAATTGATTATTCCCGAACCCGCACTGGAAACTACCGACAATATAGCATATTTATTTAAATCATTTGAAGTACGTACAAGCAAAAATACCAATATAAGTGATAAGCACTGAAAGAAAAAGCTCCTAATAGTTATAAACAAGTAATCCTCATACACAGAATATACCCATTCAACACTGATTGTCGTAAAAAATATTTGCCATGATAAAATAAAAATTAATACCTCATAACTTTTAAAATAATGCACAGTAGTCACACAAATAAACAATAAAATGTAGGAAACTATTGTTGAAATAATATTTATAGAAAATATCTCACTAAAAAATTCATTAAATAACTTCCTGTCATTCCTGATTCTGGCGCCTTCACGAATCGCATACGTAGCTATCCCCAATGCTGCCAACAATAAAAAATAACTTACAATAGATGATGCAAAATTATATTTACCTATATTGCCTACCCCCAGTACTCTGCTGATATAAGGAAATGTTATAAGTGGAAATATTACCTGCAACAAACCTTTCATACCATTTAATATAGCATTTATTTTTAATGATTTTCTGCTTTCCATAAAATTTTCCTTTAAAAAGTATCTGCCAGGTTCATAGCCAATTCAACAACAACATCTGAATTATAATGTTGATGTTCCCCCCATCTACCCAATCCATAAACATTTCTTTTTTTGCTCCACAATAATATTCCTTGCATAATTTCGGGCTTTTTAAGCGTATTTAATGGATAAGCATAATGATTTATATAGTGGAAATTATTATTTTCTTTCTTCATATCTATTCTCTCACAGTTCGTTTCTGTCCAATAACCTTTGCTTCCGGGACAAAAATTATGGCGAACTAAAATTCTATGATATGAAAGTTCCGGATCCGGATAATATATCCACTGTGCTTTTGTATTAAGGTTTATCGGACAATATTCTGTCTGCACGGAACTAAATTTCAGTTTATGAATAGTATTTTTCAATTTAGACGGCATACCTGTAATTTCTTCAAATTCCATCCAGGGAATAGTAGTAATAATAACATCTGCATGATACTTTTCATCACCTACTGTCGTAATTGTTTTCGTTTCAAAATCAATACCTTTAACAGATGCATTGTACTTTATATTTTTCTTAATCTCCTCCGCCATTCTTATCCAAACTTCACCATAACCATATTTTTGGGGATAATAAAATTCCGCATGACCTGGCTGCATTCCGTATGCCTTTCTCTCCAAACAGGAAAGCAATGTCTCCTCAAAACTAACATTCGGCAATTTTTCAAGCCAGTATGTTCCAAGTTGGTTTAAATCTTTACTAAACATTTTCTGATTATATGGAATCATGTAATCCTCGGCTATTCTATTACCAAGTTTCCAGTAAATCCACTCAACAAACTTTTCTGGCATAGGTATACCTATATTACATCCAGCAGTAGCAATAGACTTCAGATAAGAAATCTGGTCCTTTGTTTTCATTTGCCAAATATTTGCTTCAATAGGATGGTTTATATGAATACCGTTCACCACGATTTTTGTATCACGCTCATATTTATTCCATTCTTTTTCCGGCATATATCTAAACAAAAATTCATTTACCTGTAAACGTCGTACATCAAGAAAATGTCCACCACCAATATCAAACGGTGAACCATCAACTTCTATACTTCTGCACAATCCGCCAGCCCTTTCTTCTTTTTCAAGAACAAGAAAATCTGTCTCTCCTTTTTGTTTTAATCTATTTGCAAATGTCAATCCTGCCGGACCTGCTCCGAGTATTAAAAACTTCATTTTCATTTATCCTTTCCTAAATATTTCGCGGAACTTATTCCTTTTCTTATTTTAAACCATAAAAAATATTTAGTAACTTTGAACTATATAATTGATCCCATGAATAATCTTTTGCTGCTTCTATGGCATTTGTCGATATTTTTTTATAATACTCTTTATCATACATTAACCGCTTAAGAATATTACAAATCTCATCAACTGCCAGTGGATTTACAATAATTGAATCCTGATTATCATGTAATAACTCAACTGCACCAACACTTTCAGATACAATAGTAGGTAGTCCACAACTCATAGCCTCAAAAACCGCTAACCCCCAGCTTTGGTCAATATTTACAAATGCAAAAGCATTTGCTTCATTATAGAGCTCATTATACTTATCATCATCAACCTGACCCCATATTTTAATATAATTATCAAGTTTCTTCCCGGAAACTAAAGTTTTAATCTTTTGTGCATATTCTTTTCCCGATGCCGTCGATCCTATTATATCTAAATAAATCGGCATATTATCATTTTTCATCTTTTCTACCACATCAACAAGCGTTTCATAATTTCTATAAGCAAAAAAAACTCCTGTAGAAAGTAATCGAAATCTTTCAATATTTTCAGGAAATGTATGCTTTATCAGCATATCATTTACATCCACACCACAATACAGCACTTCTGCCTCTGCTCCCATACATTGTTGTATACGCTTTTTATTCTTTGTTACATTAACAGTAATGCAATCAACTTTTTGTGCTAATCTTCTATAAAAAATCTTTTTAATACTAAGGATAATATTTCCACTGCCATATTGTGAAACACCTACCCCATAGCATCCTGGTAAATCATTAATCTGCCAAACCACTTTTTTTCTATGCTTTTTAGATAACTTTATTAAATATGGGAAACCATTATCGTGTATATTCACTATATCTACATCTTTTGGAATTAAACGATATAAATCCCTCTCTTCTTTTCTACCTGACAATCTGTTTTTAATCTTCTTTATTATACTTCCTTTAGAATCATAAAATTTTGTAGCGTCCTTTTTTAAATAAACAACATCCAATTTTTTAAATTCTGTGTATGTCAATTCTGGATTAAAATATTTAGTATAAATTTTAAAATCAATTTTATTTCTTTTTAAATATTCACAGAATCTCAAAACCTGCTTATGCGTACCACCTCTTATATTTAATTCATTCACAACAACTGCCACTTTCATGAATCGTCACTCTCCTAATTCAAATGAACATCTACCATTTATAATACTCTTCTATTAATTTCTCTAAATCTGTACTGTACCCCCCCCCCTCACATATGTCTTTACACGGATTAACTGTAAAATCTTTTGGGGTATACATTTTCTAAATATATCTTTAATCATATATACTTTTTTATTCTTATTAATTTTGGCTATCTCATTCATATATTCTTCATCTGAAAGTACTCCATGATTATGTCGAATTTCTGCAAGCTCTTTCTGTTGCAACAATCCCCCCTGAGAACTTACTCCACCTAGTTGAAAGACTGAAATTGGAAAAGGAATTCTGGACATTTCTTCCTTTTTGACATAACATTTCAAAAAAAAATCATAATCGGCAGCAATTTTATATTGTTCGTCATATTTATACTTAAGCATTATTTTCCTGGAAATAAAAGTACTTTGATGGCAAAAAACCATTTTACTCTTTATTTCATTACGAGAAAAATTTTCTACATATTTATACAAATCATATAATTTATAAAATACCTGTCCATACATTATTCCTGTACTATTACAAATACATGCACTTACTTTTTCAAGAACGCTTGAATGACACAAAAAGTCCCCCGCGTTCAAAAACAAAAGCCATTCTCCTTTTGCTAATTTAATCCCTTTATTCATCGCATTATATATTCCAAAATCTTTTTCTGATACAATAACATACTTTATTTTTTTTTCTATAAACTTGCTTTTAAAACTATCTGCTACATCTTTCGTTCCATCAGAAGAAGCTCCATCAATAATAATGTACTCATAATTCAAATATGTTTGTTGTAAAACAGAATCAATTGTTTTTTTTATTTCATCTTTAACATTGTAAGAAACAGTTATTATAGAAAAAAGCATAAAAACCTCCTCTATCATATCATTGACACTCGCTTTTTAATCATCAATTTAAATACTTATTTTGTGACAATTATATTAAAGTTGATAATTATTTCTGCTATATAATAAAACATTCCTCTTACTAACAATATTTTTGTAAAATATGATAAACTCATACAGTACAACGCCATTATGCATATATCAATCTAATTGACAATAAGATTTGGAAATTCTAGTATTTTTTAAAAGCACCTTTACATAAAAAATAACTAAACAAACTTAATAATAATAAAACCTCTGCCATTAACGTACCAAATAAATAGGTCCTCCAACTTTCTAAAATGTTATAGACAACAATAGGATAAATATAGTATCCTACCAGTTTTCCTTTGTCAAACATTCTCCAGCAAATCGAATAAATAATTGCCAATAAAAAAACAAATACTATATATCCCATTTTATAATCTGAATAAATTTGTGACACAGGGCCAATATTGGTATACTCAGCCGCACTGATCTTTTGTCTCCATGCCAGATTAGAAGACTTCACTGGATTTTCTAAACCAACTAAAGATAAAACTTCTAATGTTCCCACAGGAAAAGTAGATTCTTTATCTTCCATATACTCAACTATATCCAATTGAGTATTCATAGTTGAAATAACATAATCTGCTATACGACTAATCCCCCATTTTATTTCGGAATCAGTATAATACGTACCTGACTGCTCAAAATCTCTATAACCAGAAGTAATAATCAAGAGTAAAGACACCAAAAAAAACACTCCTATAAATTTCCACATTTTAAGTGAATATTCATATAAAAATCTTCTCAATAAAATTATTGTAACAAATACTATTCCCTCAATTATAAGTATTCTGCTAGACAAAAAACTGGCATATATAACCAAAAGCCCTAAATTCAAAACCAAAGAAAAAATATGAAATTTTTTCTTTTTATCAAATATAACAGCAATCATAATTAAAGAAACCTGACTAAAAACACAAAGAATTGTATTTCCGGAACCCTGTACCAATAAATCCAAATGACGATTCCTCAAAATCATACTTATAAGAGTTTTTATACCATAGTTTCCAACTAAATTAATTGTAAGACGCATTAAGCCGGAAAACGAAATAAGCATATAAACATACGCCAAAATAAGAACTCTTTGTGGTTTTATGCACTCTATTTCTATACTCTTCGTCTTTCCCAACCTGCTTCCAATATAAGTAACAAATACTTGCATAGCATAAAATAATAGCAATGTAAGATAACCTAAAACACTTGTTGATACAAATGTAATTCTAAAACTTTTAATTATACCTAAAACATATAATCCATAAACCACAAACTGAGCAAAAAATATACATATCAATAAAACATGAGGTTTCAAAATTTTTTTACAATTAATCATAATATGTTGATGTCACAGATTCTCGTCCGAGTAATCTTAACTTCGTCCTTTCTACAGTGTGTCAAATAATAACATATCCCACACCTACAGGTATCTTATGACTACAACAAATTATCAAAAAATCAGAAAGTCCTTAAAATTTCTCCTTAGAAATTTCATCCATACTAAACTGATATAACAACATTAGTAAGGCAAATGGTATACTATAATAAATGCCCATGTCCATCGTAAATAATGATGCGAGTACAATCAATATCAAAGGAAAAATTCCATTTCTTGAATGTATCATATTGGCAAAAAAAGGAATTATACCAATTATGCCTACGGATGATAAAAAAGCTGAAACAGCACCAGTCTTCACATTATTCCCTATACCAATTCCAAATACCGGATGTTCTCTGAATTGTTTAAATGATCCAAACGCATCTCCCAATCGTACACTTTCTGATGTGAAATCTGATACTGTGCCATTTATAATCTTTAATACATTTCCAAAACGTTCAATATAATATGATAACAACTGAATTTTATCACTAACTACTATTATAATACCAGCAGCCAAAATGGATATCATACCCATTATAATTGTTTCATTTGTAATCTTCAAATACAAAATATATGCCATAAATAAAACAATTATATACACCAATGAAGAAAATGAGCCACTAATCAGAAGCAATGCACAATTAATAATAAAATATACATTCCCTTTTTGAAAATTTTTCTGAATCCACACGTCATACAAACCAGCAAACAATAAAAATATTGCAAAATGAGATGGTTCTTTACATAGACCCTGTAAAGCATATAATCCACCCCTTTGGACAAGCCAGGTAACCTGATTTTCTGCTATTCCAAATGTTTTTTCAATAATAATATTAAAAAAATTACTATACAAAACATTTTTTATAAAAAACTCAATTATCACAATTATATATATTGCAACCTGCATTTTCAGAAAAACATCCACAAAATACCGGATTTCTGTTGTAGAAAAATTTGATAATAACGCTTTATATACAAGCACCATCATCAATATGCGAACAAATATGAGCAGAGATCGCATATTGAAATCATTAAAGGAGTTTGGATTTACAACTTCAACTATAATACATAGAAATAAACCGCCAAATAATGACATCAATTTGATCCACTCTTTTCTTCCCATACCTTTCACATAAAGATACCACATAGAGTGTATAAATAATATCAGCCAAATAATGTCACTATATTGAAGTTCCACCCCCCCCCCTTGGAATATTACCTAATTTGCCAACATTAGCAAATAACTCAAAAAATAACAATACAAGACAATATTTTGCCACTTTTCTTTCAAAGGATGATTTTGAAAACATTTGCGTTGCTATGAACAAAATCAATCCTATCCCTACTATTGTCACGATAATTCCTCCCATAGCACTATACTTTTTACAAATATTTATACCCTAAACGCAACCCCATCCACTGAGCCATAAAATATTTTAACTCTCTGTTTCTTAAAACAGCTATTACTGGAATACCAAATGTTAATTTTCTGGCTCTTTTCTTATATTTTTTTTCAAATTTATGCTTTTTACATAAATACCCGTAACCACAACTATAATAAAAAGCTCTTCTGATCTCCGAATCTGAGCTTTTTTCAATAATTTTATCCGGATGATAATATATTATTGTTGGATCATAATATATAACTTTTCTATCCTTGAGTAACCTATAGACCAAATCATAAGCTTCTTCTGAACCTCGGATGGTTCCAACTCCCATATTTTCATCATATGGATATTTCTTTAAAAGCTCTACATAAGCATACATCGTTGCTTCCACAAATGCACCTTCAAAATTATCTAAAGATAAAAACATTGAATCGGAACGAAATTTCATTACAACATCTTTTCCGTTTTTTTTATCAATCACCTTACCAAATACACAATCAGCTTTTGTTTTTTTTAAGCTGTATAATGCTGCAACAACTGTATTTCCAGAAAACTCTGCATCATCGTCCGGGAAACATGCAATTTTTCCACGTGCCTTTTCAATACCGTAGTTTCTGGCCTTTGAAGCTCCTTTAAATTGAACTTTATACTGAGTAATTGGCAGACTTTTCTTATACTTTTTGCATATTTCATCAATCAAATTATCCTCATTTTGATCTATTACGATAATCTCATATGAAACATTAAGATTCGTTGACAAAACAGATTCAAAAAGAGCTATCACTTCCTTTTTCCTTCCTATTGTTGGAATTACAATTGATAATTCGATACCATCTTTTTTTTCCATTTTTACATCCTTCCAATACTTTACAATTCTCGAAACAACTCTATATACTGTTCAGCAATATTTTTATTCTGATACTTTTTCATTAAAGCACATACTTCTTCTCTATCCGGCAATTTCAGTTCGCCTTCCAGCTTGTCCGCCCATTCTGCCGGATCTAAAGGATTATCTACATAATTACATAGTCCTCCTGTTACTTCCAGTAAACTCGAACATTTTGTTGTCAATACTGGAACCTCAAAGACCATTGCTTCAAGGGGCGGCATACCGAATCCTTCAAAAAGACTCGGAAACACATACGCTTTACAATTCCTGTAAAGCATATTTCTTTCGCTATCTTCAATAAATGATGTAAAAATAATATCTTTTTCTAAACTGTGTTCTCTAATAATCTGATCCAACTCATCCCTTTTCCTTCCTCCAATTCCAGATACAACAAGTGGCTTAAACGCATGAGAATCCCTTCTTTTCAACTCAGAAACTGCTAAAATAATTGTTTTAAGATTCTTATGCAAAAATAAGGAAGAAACCGTATAATAATACTCTGATTTTTTGACACCAAATTTTTCCAATTCCGAATCGGGACTATAACTATTTTCATCAATGGCTACAGCATCATAAATAACCTGTATTTTATCATTTGCAATTTTGTATGAATTAACAATATCTTTTTTTACATAATGAGAAATAGCAATAATCCTATCGGAAGAGTAAACAGCATTTTTCCAGCTTATTTTCATCCAGGCAACACGTCCCATAGTAAAATATTGTGGATAATGTAATGCCTGTAGATCATGAATTGTAGTTACAAATTTTATCCCCTTAACATTAAAAAAAGGTTTACCATACACTGGTTCCAAACATATTTTCACATCTAATTTCTTTAGCATATGACCCAATTTCATATTCTGCCAAATAACACGTCTTCCCTGGCTTTCCGATACAACATTACAAATAATAAATCGAAAACATGCATACTGCCTATACTTTTTAAAACTTTCTGCATTGTCTTTTGTTACTAAAAGAAAAAACTCAAACTCATTTGAATTTATTTCACTCAAACCGTCAAGCAAATTGCGGATACAGGATTCTGTACCACCCACTTTTTTATGCCTCACCCAAGTGAGATCTATAGCAGCTTTCTTTTTATCCATAAAACTTCACCCCAAAATATATTTTGCCATTTCTATGCCAACACGATGAAACCAATATAATCTGCTCATATCATGCTTTCGATAAATTTTGTAAAGAATATCAATACGCTTCTTTACTTCATGCAAATTTTTTTGTGTACTCATTCCTCCAAAAGAAAAATTTGAAATCAAATGATTTGTTGTTACAATTTTCTTTTTGGCCTGATACACTGACGTAATATAGTCAAAATCATCATATATAGATTCACATACGTACGGAAATTCCAATAATACGTCTCTCTTGCTAAACATTCCAGGATGACACCAACCAGAAGTAGTCCAAAATTTTCCGATTTTTGCATGTTTTATTATATTACCTGAGGATTTTATAATCCTAATATCCCCCCATGCCACATCACAATTCTCTTCTGAAAACAAATTCACCATAAATTCAACTGCATCGGTCTCATACCAGTCATCTGTATTAATCTGACCTATTATCTTCCCGGTTGAAAGATTAGCTCCTTTATTTAAAGCATCGTACATACCATTGTCCGGTTCTGATATAATCGTTAATGCTCTTCCTGGAGTCCTGTCAAAAAGCTCCTGATACGATTCTGCGATTCCAACTGTATTATCCTTTGAAACACCATCTACAATTATATATTCAATATTGTCATATGTTTGATTAAATACAGATTCTATAGTTCTGGCAATTGTTTTCTCACTGTTATAAGATACACTGATAATAGATACTTTTGGGTGAAACACTTCTTTTTCCTGTTTTCGCATTTTTTTCTGCTCTGTATAATAAATCGTTTCTTCCGTATTTTTTACTTCGAGCCATTCCTGTGGCACATTCATATTCTGCTCGTATATAAGAGTTCCAAAAACTTTCTGTAACAAATTTATTCTTTTACTCACAATTTGAATAATTAAATTCAACCTTTTTGTACTATAGAATCTCCTACCATTACATTTAGCAATATTTTTTACCATTTCACAGGTGTTTACATATTCAGGATTTTGAGGAAAATAACTTCCACTTTCCCCATAATGTATTATTCCACGAATTGCTGATGAAAGATTATCGATGTAAATCATACTTCTCTCATTTTTATACGCAGGAAAAAATCCGAACTTTATTGCAAACTTTCTCAATAACTGGTAATTTCCTTTACAATCTTTTCCATACACCATTGGCGGTTTAATGATGGCAACTTTGAATTTATCATCTGCCAGTTCTTTTAGTGTCTTCTCCGCTTCAATCTTTGAAATGCTATATGCATTAAGTGGATGAATCGGCGTATGTTTTGTAATTTTCCCCACAGACATACCATATATTGCCATAGTACTCAGATACACGAACAACCCTACCCCGGCTTCTTTTGCCTTAACTGCCGCCTCAACAGCCAAATCCCTGTTTACTTCATAATAAAGATGGCGATTTTCATCTGTTTCCCTGATATGGGCTATCCCTGCCACATCATAAATAACATCATAATCTTCGAAATCTTTTTCTCGCCAGGCAGATTCTGTTGTATCCACAGTATCAATTTCATATGTGTCAGGCCACTGTTCCATATACTCTTTAAAAGATTCTCCAATATAAGAACCTGCGCCCATCACCAATATTTTTTTATGCTCACATAAGTCCAATTCAGAATCTCCTGAAAAATCCACTGGCGAAAATAATTTATTAATAAGTATTTCTTCATTTATTTTTCCGGTTCCGCCTTCAACAACACCATCATGCCTGAACACAGATATCACAGTCCCTGCAAAACATCTGATATCGAAAAGGAAACTTTCTCTCGCAACATATTCACCATCCAGCTTTGCCTTAACTGGAATTTCCAATTCATCTCTTCCATTAATTTGGGCCCAACCGGTAAGTCCCGGTTTTACATCATTTGCACCGTATTTATCTCTTTCAGCCACAAGATCAACCTGGTTCCAGAGGGCAGGCCTAGGACCAATCACAGACATATTTCCGGTGAATATATCCCATATTTGCGGTAATTCATCCAAAGAATACTTTCTTAAAATTTTGCCAACACGTGTAATATACTGCTCTGGATTGTTTAACATATGTGTAGGTACATCATGCGGAGTGGACATTTTCATAGAACGAAATTTATGAAGTCTGAAAAATTCCTTATTTTTTCCCACACGTTTTTGAGTGAACAAAACAGGACCCGGATCATCAATATAAATGGTCAGAGATATTACAAGATATAACGGTGAAAGTATAATTAGTCCTAAAAAGGCCAGCATCTTATCAATAACAGGCTTTATCTTTCCATCATAGATTCCTTTATCTTTTGCCCTGACAGGTTTGCCGGCATTATCATATTTGTCTTTCTGTAAATCTTTATCTAATACTTCTTTTTTCTTTTTTATTCTGGCAACTACATCCAAACTAAAATAAGCTGCACAAAATGCCATACCGGCAGTAATTGCTGACTTTAAAATTTTCTTTCTATCCATGCATTTTCCCTCGACTCTGCTTAGTTTTTATATAACTTTGGGGTGCAATCAATACTTATTTCCATAATTCTTTTATTATTTTACAAACACGTTCCAGATCCTCATCCGTCATTTTCGTATCGCTTGGAACACAAACACCACATGCAAAGATCTTTCCGCTTATACTACTATCCGCTCCTGTTTCTCCATCTGTTATATGACACTCATTTACCAGGGAAACAAAATCATACTCTGAAAAAACCGGTTGCAAATGCAACGGCTTCCAGACTGGACGACTTTCCACATCATCGTCTTCCAGAGCTTTGATAATATCCAGAGGCTTTACAGAAGAATTCTCATCTAGCTGAAGCACTGTAAGCCAATAATTACTTTGGCTTTCTTCCGGCACAGGCATAAAATACAGTCCCGGAAAATTCTGTAAATATTTTTTATAATATTCAAAAATATATCTCTTTTTTTCTATTCTACTGTCTAATACTTTTAGCTGTCCTCTGCCAATTCCAGCTACAATGTTACTCATACGATAATTATACCCAATTTCTGTATGTTGATACCAACGTTCCGGTTCCCGTGCCTGTGTGGACCAGTAACGTACTTTTGCTGCTTTATCTGCAGCATCTTCTGTATTTACCAACAACATTCCACCACCGGAAGTAGTTATGATTTTATTTCCATTAAAGCTGATAATTCCATAGTCACCAAAAGTTCCTGTATATTGTCCATGATAAACACTTCCCATACTCTCCGCCGCATCCTCTATTAATGGGACTTTATATTTTCTGCAGATTTTCAGAATTTCTTTAATATGAGCACAAATTCCATAAAGATGTACTACAATAACTGCTTTCGGCTTCTTGCCCAGTTTATCATATTTCTCAAATGCAAGCAACAGAGCTTCCGGATCCATATTCCAAGTCTCCCTAGAGCTGTCAATAAATACCGGGATTGCCTTCTCATAAACAACGGGATTTGCGGTAGCAGAAAAAGTCAGCGACTGACAAAATACTATGTCTCCCTGACTTATACCAACTGCTTTTAATGCCATATGCATAGCCGCTGTCCCGGAGGAAAGGGCTACTGTTGCTTTAGCACCTGTCCTTACAGCCACTTTACATTCAAATTCTGTTACATTTTCCCCCACGGCAGCTATCATATTCGTATCAAACGCTTCTTTTATATATTTCTGTTCGTATCCTTCTTCACTCATATGTGGGGAAGAAAGAGAAATGTGCTGCTTCATATCCTCCTCCTGTCATACAAAATACCCTGTAAACTTATACATTGTTTTTTATTGTACTACAGTTTTCCAATAATTGCAAATATAAAATCGAAAAGTAATGGTTTCCAAATGACTCAATAATATCAGACTAAATGATTTATACTATTTTAAAACAGACTATTATTAAACTTCTAAAATATATAAGTATTGTTTATAAATTTAAAGATATGCTTAATATATGTGGCTCCAACCTACAACTTCTCTATAACCCCCTTCATAACCAGAAAATTTAACACCATAGTAATTGGCGTTACCAGAATTTTTGCAATAACAGAAGAAAATCTCACAATAATTTCCATAGTGCTCTCATTTAAGATTAGCATATTAATTTCATCTAATACTTTTGACATAAGCACAATCAATACACTTTGATATAATAAATATATGAAATACTTATATTTCAGCGGTATTTTGCTGCTATTTTGAAATACCCGTCTGGTTGCAAACATAAAAACAAACGTTACCCCTATCCATGAACTTAATATGTTATTTGCAGCTAAATTATCAGAAACAAGTCCCAGGGCAACATAGGAACAAAAATCAAGACTCCAGCCTATACCGCTTATCCCTGTAAATTTTATCGCCTGCAACAGTATATGTTTCAAATTTTATCCTGCTTCCTTTCTAAAATGACATGTAATTCATACCTGACCTTATATTTATTTTTTCACACTTTCAAATTACATCGCTGTTTAAAAAAACTTCCAGTTCCTCTGGTGTTCCCAGCACGTGTACCTTCTCAGGCACAATATCCGAAATGTATATTTCACCTCCTTTTGACAGTAAATAATCATATAAAGGAGCCACATATTTTTCCCCGTTTACAAATTCTCCTGTATTATTATAGTACTCATTATACAATCTGTCATACAGTTCACAGGTCTTAAAATAATATGCCCCTAATGTACAATAATTCGATATTCTCTTTTTTTCTTTAATTTCTGTTACTTTTCCCATTTCATCAAGGCGCACAAAACTCCAATGTTCCCCGTCTGCCTGGAAACATGGGATAAATCCATCTCCTTTCAGTTCCCTGTCATTCATTTCCCCTGGCTCCACATATGTATCAATATTATAAATTAAAAGCCCATGTTCGGAATCCCAATATTTTTTAGCCAGCATTGCTGTCGTTGCCTGACCATCCGTAAGATAATCCAGCATTATAACATGATAATTCATAAGACCGAGTTCACGACATTTTCTGTTTATAAAAGATTCCGCATCATATACGTCATCTTTCATTGCTATAAAAATATATTGTTCTACACTGTCCTTATATCCATCCAGACTAAGCAGAGACCATTCAAAAAGTGTCCTGCCTTTTGCTTCTATCATATACTTTGGAACGGTATATCCCATATTTCTGAATCGAGAACCCAACCCACCCATGGTAATTACTACATCAAGCTTTTTCTTCATTTTTCTCTCTCCTGCCTATAGTTTCTCAATCTGGAACCAGCACAGATTTTATCTAATTCTTCTAATGAATATTCAAGAAATTCATCCGGCCTGACAGTTCTGTCATCAACATAAAATCCCTTATGTCCCGGCCAGACCTTGCCATACACAATCTCATCGTATGGAATATCCCACTTTTCAAGCCAGGATGAAAGAACCTTCGCCGTATGCTTATTAATCAAACCAATATTACCATTATAGGAATTCATATTTCTTGATGTATAAAGGATAATTTTAGCTCCATTTTCCTTATAGTATCTTAACTTCTTCACCATATCCGGAAAAGGAATCAGTTCCTCATATTTTTCACCTTTATTCTTAATTGGACAAAGGGTACCGTCAATATCAAACACAAACGAATAATCTTCAAACATTTTCCTCAATCTCCTTTAGTATATTTTTCAGATTCAATATAAATCCAAACACTTTATGCGGATTGTCAATGTGCAACGGCAGCATGGAAAGAAATAAAGATACTTCATATATTCTTACTGACAGATAATCAAACCCATTTTCCTCCACTTTCTTTTTAAAAATTTTAATATATTCCGCATTATCAAACGGTATCTCCAAATCATAGGAAAAACGACTGTTTACCTTTATCTCAAATAATGCATTGTTAAAAAAATCATATTTCCCGCATACGGAATGACTGAGTTTTACAATATCATAATATGGATTTGTCCAAAGCTCATCCTCTGTCAGAGCGCCTCTTGGATCAATAAATTTCAGCGTTTTCGTAGATTTGTTATACAAAGCATTGGCAAAACACGGGTCCCCATGCCCTATTACAAATTCTTTTGGATATTGTATACGTCCCTCAATATTTTTCTTCAAAGAAAAATATTTTTCCACCAGAAAATCAATATTAGTATCTTCTGCAACTTCCAGCAATGTTTTTATTTTTCGGTATTCCGGCAGCCCCTTCAGCTCTGCTATTCTGTTATTCACCTTATCTACATACAATTCTTTTGCTTTCTGCTGATAAGCCATATCAGAACATTTTTTTATATGTCTGCTTTGAAAAAAAAAGAAATACTTATCCAGCAACTCTTCAAACTCTGTTTCGTCCATGGAACCGTGCACCCACTTAATAGCCAAATCTGTCATATGAAGGCGCTCCATCATATAACTGGCATTCCCGGAACATTCTTCCCTGTAATTGAAAGGCATCACAAACCAAAATTTCATATCATCCGGCAAGAGATGATAAAAACTATATTCTGCTCTTATTTTCCTTCTGTTAGAAGAACTTTTGACAATCGTATAGTCGTTCCCCTGCAATGAATTAAAATACCTTGAATCAAAGTTCCCTGTAATACACTGGATAAAATTTCCAATTATTCCAATGTCCACCAGCCCTTCTATCTCAAAGCATTCCTTCATCCCTCTTACAACGTCCCATGCCCGCTGTCCGGACATAATATTTTTGCAAAAGGAAATGTAAGAATCCGTATCCGGAAACATTGCAGCAACCGCTCTTTTACCATCAATAACAGCAAACTGCTCATCTATAAAATAAAGTTTTTTTAATGACAAAGCTGCCTTTTTACCGTCTGAAATCAAATAATTTGAAAAACAATGCAATATTTTTGTATCTGTCCCAACATACAGTTCCATCTCTTTCAGCAAAGACTCATACTCAAAAACTGAATGAATTCTTTTCCAGACCACCTCAGAAAAAATATCTCTGATATTATCATAATAATATTCTTCCAGTCTCCTCTTTTTTACAAACACATCTCCAAAGCCTTTATCACCTATAATGTCTGTTATAACTTCACTTTTACGCCCTGTATCATCATAAACAACGATAACCTTCAATCATAAACCTTCTTTCCAAACAGCATTTCTCCTACCTTGCTTGCAGAATAAACCGCAATAAGGAGGCACGCACTGACAATTACAAATTGTTTCAGTTCTGCAGACTGATTTCCTTTCACAGCTGACGCCAGATAATCAGATATCACATGGCTTATATCACTGTAACGGGAACTGGCATCTAAAAACATTAAACTGCCAATTTCTATTCCCCAGGCAAATAATGACATAAAATAGAGAATCATCCCTCTTCCTTTAGTCACATTTTCTATTTCTCTGTAAATTAAATTTAACATCTCAAGTATTTTCAACACTGCCATTTTTCGTTCCGATGCTTTTGCCCTCAACAAATATCGTTTCCAGAATTTATAAACTTCCGGATAAACAAAATATATCAGCAGTGTAAAAATCAGAAAAACCAGAAACATATATGCAAATGAAGTTATTTGTCCGCCATGGAAAATCCATACAAGCAAAATTGCTGTCATAAGTGCTGTGGTATCCATAAAACGATCAAACAGTATAATCACGACACCTTTTAAATTATTTCCAAGCAACTGACCATAACAGTACATCCTGAAAAGCTCACCCAATTTAAAGGGCAACATGATACTTACCGGAGTCACCTTACAATATGTGTTCAGATACGTAATGAATGCAATCTCCGAACCATACAAAGCAAGATACAGCCTTCCTGCCTTTATCACGTGCACCAATATCACAGTTATGCCCAGAAGAAAAACAGATGTCAAATCTTTTTCCGCAAATATTTCCGGCAAATCTCTGCAATTGTATATAAAAAAAAGCATAGTAATTAAAAGTACAACGACATTTATGATATTATACTTCATCTTTTTTTCCATAAATATCTCACCTGAGCCTATTCGTTTTGCCAAATCACCTGGGCTGTATATTCCGCAATTACCTTGTCCCTGTGCTCGGATATAATAAATTTCTTCCTGTTTATCACAAAAGAGCCCAGCAATTTCAACACATTTACCGCCTGATTTACCATCTTCACATTTGATACCTGATCATCTTCCCGCCAGATAATAGGGAAAAATTTTACCCTGTGCCTGTAATAGGATGAACCCATTACCATACAATAATTAAAAATCAGATTATCTTTATATTTTAAATAAAATCTGTCCTGCAAAATATCTGTACGATACATATTTAAGCCTGAACCCAGATCATACACTCTGTAGCCACATCCTGCAGAAAACAAAAAATTATAAACCCTGTTGCCAATAGTTCTGAATTTTGAATATCCCTGCAGCTGAGAGCCTTTCATAAAACGTGCTCCCAGAAAACAATCATATTTTTCATATTCTCCGCTTTTCAAATATGGAATGATATTGGAAATATCCCCCTGATCATCTCCATGAAGTAAAATCACATACTCAAAATCATATTCCACTGCATACTGAAATGCCACTTTATGCGAGCCTCCCAGTCCGTAATTACTGTCGTTGCGCAGCAATTTCACCTTGATTGGAAATTTATGTTCTGACAGATATTCCTTTACAACCATTTCACCATTATCTGTACTTCTGTTGTTGACAATAATTATTTCATTTAAGTAATTGCAAACTTCATCTGTAAGCTGCTTCAAAACCCTGATAATCTGCTTTTCACAGTTGTACATAGGGATAAAAAGTAATATTTTCTTATTCACAACATTCACTCCACTTCCCGCAATTTCAAAAATTCCAGATTTGAAATATCCGGTACTGCAACAGTTTCACCATTTTGATTAATAACATTAATAGAAATCTCTGAATGCTTATTTAACAGCCATCCTCTTCCTCCGCCTAATGGAATTAACAGCTTTCCCTGTCCCATTGCACAGTTCATGCTACGACTGTTTCCTGCTTCGTCTGTCCAGGAAACAACCACTGTCAAATCTCTGTTATAATCTTTTTTCGCCAGATATTTTAAAAATGGGTACTTGTCCGTATCCTGGACAACTGTCTCTCCATCAAACAATATATATTCATAGTTATTATCCATCTCAGCAAATTCCAAGTATACAAAATCAACTTCATCACCATCTATCCCTTTCGTTAATTTAGCCTGAACTGTATTATCTGTATTGATAAGCGTATACGCTATCTCAGGATTAGAAAAAATACTTTTAAGTCTATCCATCGATAGTCCCCATGAGCCCGCTGTTCTGCCTAAAAATCCACCGTCCACTGCTATTTCCATATTCTTATTTTGCATTAATATTTCATCTAATGGTACAGAACCGTCATTAGGCTCAAACCTTAAGTTCTGTTCTGACCAGATATATTCTCCAGATGTGAGTAACCAATGGTAAAAATAATAATTATTAATGGAATCGATACCCAGTCCTACAATAGTTTTCTGCTTTTGGATTAAATCTATCGTTTCCTTTGCTGCATCTATTCCCCTGACAGTATAAGATTCCATTGCACTATCGCCCTTAATATTACATAAATAGTAATAACCAAAAGAAGGTACAATTCCAAAATATGACTCTTCTCTATCAAGATTCTGGGCGCTATTATAAATGCTTTCTATATTATCATATACAGATTGTAACACAAAACAAGTTCCCAACTTTTCAATTTGATCATTTTCTACATATTTATACTCCTCTGGAACTGTGTAATAAGCATCCAATTTGGCACTTGCATACATTTCAGACATATATCTAAAGAGGTTTGAGTTTTCAGTATTATAAGTAACTGATTCACTATTTACATCTACAAAAAGAAATCCCTCTCCTGATACAACTGCAATTAAAAACATTGCAAACAATAATATACATTTTTTTATTTTACTGTCTGCAATAAAATTTACAGCTACTAACACAAATATCACAAAAGCAGCAAATACAACACCTGTACTTCGTGCATAAATATTATTACTATCTATTCGTATAACTGTATAGCTAAAAGATACTAGCAGCAATATACTAAGTGATAATGATATATATGAAGGAATTGGATTTTCTATTTTTATCTTCTTATTTTTAATCTGTATGTTACCAAGTTTTAAAAATAACGCCACAGACATCCAAACAATACTTACAACAATAGAAAATGTAAAAATGTAATACACTACTAACCGAACAGACAAATTTTGAACATACGATAAAAAATTTTCTGGAACCATTTGCCCAAACCTGCATATACCGTCTGCATATACCGTCTGCCTTCCCATGGCTTTCATATGCTTTACTGTTCCCACCAAATAAGGTATTCCCAAAATTACAGGAATGGAACATACAGCCCACCACATCCAAAACGATATTTGCTTTATATCTCTTTTAAATGTTTCTGATTTTACATAAGAAATAATCTGCCATATACCTAAAGGAAAATATCCCATACAAACAGCAGCTCCAAATACCGGATAATAAAGACCCTGGAAAAAACTGGATAAATACCAGCATTTTAACCACAAATTTTTATTTTCAATTAGTTTTGGATAAGACAGCAATAACATAGTAGGAAGAATAAATGCTATACGATTGTAATCAGGCACAAGAAACACCAATGAAACAAACAATGCCCATTCTCCTTTCACCTGCTTCTTTAATAAGATTACTATTATAGTAATGATAAAAAGATAGAATATGTTCTGCGTCAAAAAATAATAAGCCATTTGTCCATGTCCAAAAAAAGACAAAAAAGCCCCTTGTATAACCGAATATATACCTGAAATTGGAATATATTCTGAAAACGCCTCCTGTCCTAACTCTATCATCTGTGAATAACCAATAATATTTTCATAGGGATGATGAAGATCCCATGAAATGATAGCACCGCTTCCACTATATCTGTTAAAAGCCATTATCGAAATACATGTCCCATATGAAATAATATCTCCAATGTTGTTCCTTTTTTTCTTCCAGTTCTTTTTAACAATTAAAATAGCTTCTATGATAAACGCAATTATTAATAATCCTATAAGTATCTGTACTTTATATGGTATATGCAAAATCAAATACTCTTCTCCATATTTATACTTTGATGCCAAAAATATGAACAAAGAAAATGGTATTAATACCTGAACAAGCATTATACCACGCACAAATCCAATTTTATGACTTTTATTTACAGATAATATTCCTGAAGAAATTGCCAATGAAATTAAAGCTACAGTTACTATACTTAATGACTTTTCACCTCCAACAAAAACATATCCTCTATATATTGCATATACAGAATATGCACAAATGAAAAAAAAACTGATACCAGAAACAACTTCTTCCTTATTAACAAGCATTATAATTGAAGTTAGGAAGGCTGCTGCCAATAAAAGGGGGTTTGTCTCAAGATACACAAAATAATATATTCCGATGAACACTACCAATGCCAGAATAATATAAACATAATCATTTTTTTCTCTCTGCTCTCTGGATACCGTCATTCTGGAGCTACTTACTTTCTGAGTTATAAAAAAATAAACCGTGTAAATTATGACTCCCAAAAAAGAAAGAATATAAAATAAGTTTCTTTCCGCAGATTTATTACTTCCAAGCATTGCCGTATACTCATTTACAACATCATTAAACATTTGTGGGGTATTCCCAGTAAGTACCAGATAAACAATTAATATTACTGCACCAACTATCATCATTCCACAAAAAAATAAAATCCTTTTGTTTTCTATTTTATTTTCTAATTTATCCTTTTTCGCCATCACTGATATACTCCCTGAATCTGACAATTACAAATAAAAATCACTTTCAATCCTTAATCCATTTTTCCTACAATATTCCTCATAAATTGTATTGTTAAAAATATTCTAACCATGCTCTATTCAGTTTACCCCCCCCCTCTATATTTTGTCAAGAAAATTACTTAATTTATCTTCAATAGGAAAATTAAAATTTTAAATTCCACTCCCTCGCCATACGGTGAAATTTACCTCTGCAAGAGTAGCGTTTACTCTTTCACATATCAGTGTTATACTCTCCATGCCCTCCTGACAGCAGTAGAAGGAGGTTCTCCATGAGTAAATACATACCCGGTAACCAGAAGCACCTGACCCTTGATGACCGCAAGTATATCGAAAAGTCTCTAAACCAAGGGCTTTCCTTCAAAGAGGTCGCTAAGTATCTGTGTAAAGATCCTACCACCATCTCCAAAGAAATCAGGGCTCACCGTCTTAGTGACTGGTATCATAAAGGCACTTTCTATAACGCCCACAACTTCTGTATCCACCGCTATCATTGCAGGAAAACGAATGTGTGCCGTAAGCTCATTCTCTGTGATGTGAAATGTGCTTCCTGTCCCATCTGTAACCAGACCTGTCCTGATTTTGTAAGGGAACGTTGTGACCGCCTCGATAAGGCACCTTATATTTGCAATGGATGCCCTAAAGCCATAAATCATTGCACCATCGCCCATAAATACCGCTATGATGCAAGATTCGCTGACAGGAAGTACCGGGAACTCCTGTCAGATTCCTGTTCCGGCATCAGTATGACAAAGCATGAACTGCGGCAGAAGGATATGGTCATCTCCCCGCTCATCTCACAGGGACAGTCCCTTTACCAGATCGTAACAAACCATCCGGAACTGAGTATGTCCGTCAGGACTCTTTACACTTATCTGGATGAAGGTCATTTTACTGCAAGGAATATCGACCTCAAGCGGAAAGTGAAGTTCAAGCCCCGTAAAAGCCACAATACACAGATCAGAGACCGTACTGTATTCCAAGGAAGGATATATGCTGGCTTTCAGGCACTGTCTCCTGAACACTGGACGGAGATGGATACCGTTCACTCTTCCAATGAGTCCAAAAAGGTACTCCTGACATTCTTCTTAAAACAAGAAAAGCTCTTTCTGGCTTTCCTTATGAACCGTTGTACAAAAGGTGCCGTCCATATGGTTTTTGACCGATTGGAAAAGAAACTGGGCGCTTATGATTTCCTGTGCCTTTTCGGCATCCTCCTGACTGACAGGGGTTCTGAGTTTGGTGATCCTGATGCTCTGGAAACAGGTATAGCCGGCATAGAGAGAACGAACATATATTACTGTGACCCCATGCGCAGCGGTCAGAAAGGCGGTGTCGAAAACGTACACACCATGCTCAGGATGGTGCTGCCAAAAGGAACCAGTTTCGAATTCCTTACCCAGTGGGATGTGGACCTGACCGTAAACCACATCAATTCCACTCCCCGGGAGAGCCTTTCGGGAAAGACACCCTATACTGCCGCACTGGAAGTATACGGTGAAGATGTCCTGAAAGCACTTCAGCTTAGACCGATCGCCCCTGATGAAGTCAATCTGACGCCTAAGCTGATTAAGTATAACCGTTAACACTCTCACAAAATCTGCTGTCAGGATGGAATTCAGACTTTCACATTTTTACCATGCTGCCGGTGGAATTTAGTCTGACACACTAACTCTCCATCGGTCTGTTTTCTATACCAGAAAATCAGATATTTTGCAAGAAGCTGTCTTGATTATAACAGAAATCGGGTGTTTTGACTCTGGAAAATGTTCATATTTCTGTAAATTTTAAAGTGCAGTGGAATTTACTTCTGCACTGGAATTTAAAATTTCAAGTCAGCCAAAGATAAGAATGCAAAATAAAGATAGGAGTGCAGAATGAAAAATAAAAAGTTACTGGATATACTAACAGCGGCACGGATGGCAGACAGCCTGGAAGCATCATTAAGGAAAAACCGTGAATATCAGAATACCCTGAAACAGCAGAATATCGCATTAAAAAAATGGACAATGCTAAACTTAGCCGGAAGCAGACAGCCATCGTTGACATGGCAATCTCTACCACCAACCATTGCGGCGCAGTGTACGGCGCAATAGCATACCGGCATGGGCTGAAAGCCGGCATACAGCTTTCAGCCGAATTATGTGGAATCATCTAGTATAATCAAAAAAGGACATTCCGGGAAACCGATTCAGGAATGTCCTTTTCTTCATTAATACTGCAAAATATAGCTTTCAATCAATCCAATATTTATAGATTACACCGTTAAAATTTTTCCTAAATTCCAGAATCAGAAAAGGATTGTCGGATATTGGAAGTTATGCTATATTAGATACACGGAACAACCGTGTTACAAGGCGGAAAGCCTCCCTCACTTGTGTGAACCACAAAATTCATGAAGAAGGGAGGTGATGCAAATGGATACATACGAAGTTTTTAGCCTGTTATTTTTAGGTGGTTCGTTCCTCCTTGCATTGCTTGCCTATATAGATAGGAATAACAAGCGAAAATAAATAAGCCTACCTTGTACTTGGCAGTCTGGTAGGCTTAAAAACCATTTCCGGAGGCTAACCACTTTGTGGGCGGTTGCTTCCTTTTATGTTTACAATATACCATATCCGGCAGGGAGATTCAAGCCAATATTCCTTTAAAATGCAACACAGAAGAGGCTGTAAAAAATTTTGTGTCTATGGGTAAAAATCTTTTTTGATAAAAATTAGATATGTAGACATTTGCTGTCGAATCGTATTGGTTTTATGTTGTCGAATT
>OFHA01000543.1_pt1 | contig 32313 bp, 29 predicted proteins | sample 1521891 | NCBI WGS metagenome assembly OFHA01 (sample SAMEA3504089, study PRJEB24116) | mouse gut metagenome | biome: mouse gut; feature: mouse-associated habitat; material: faeces | place: Denmark | collected 2011
GGTGGCCGCGCCGGTGCTGGAGGCCCAGGTGTTTGAGATGACGGGGGCGGTGTCCAAGGGGGACTTCGACCGGGCGGCGGAGGTCCTGGGGTCCCTGCTGCGCCTCCAGGAGGAGCCGTTCATGCTCCTGGCCCTCATCGGCAAGGAGCTGCGAAAGCTCCACTCCGCCCGGGTGGCCCTGGACACCGGCGCTGACAAGTACTCCCTCATGGAGCAGTGGAACATGCGCTCGGACTATCCGGCCAAGCTCCTGCTGGACAACGCCCGCCGGGTGAGCCGGGCCTGGTGCGCCCGGGCGGTGCGGCGGTGCCAGGAGCTGGACCGCCGGATGAAGGAGGCCTATCCCGACCCCCGGGTGGCTATCATCGACGGGGAGAACCGGGTCCATATGGCCCATATGGACATCCACTATAGCTGCTCCGTCAACGGCGTGGCCGCCCTCCACACGGAGATTCTGAAAAGCTCCGAGCTGAAGCATTTTTACGACCTCTACCCCGCCAAGTTCAACAACAAGACCAACGGCGTCACCCTGCGCCGCTGGCTGGAGGTGTGCAATCCCCAGCTGGCGGCCCTGCTGGACGAGTGCGTGGGCCCTGAGTGGCGCACCGATCCCGGCCGGCTGAACAAGCTGACGGACTTCTCCGGCGACAGCGCGGTGCTGGACAAAATGCTGGAGATCAAGGCCGGGAACAAGCGGCGGGCCTCCGAGCTGTTCGCCCGGGATCAGGACGGCATCCGGCTGGACCCCGACGCCGTGTTCGACGTGCAGGTGAAGCGGCTCCACGAGTACAAGCGGCAGCAGATGAACGCCCTGTATATCATCCACAAGTACCTGGAGATCAAGGAGGGCAGGACCCCGGACCGGCCCGTCACCGTGATCTTCGGCGCGAAGGCCGCCCCCGCCTACGTGATGGCAAAGCACATCATCCACCTGATCCTGTGCCTGCGCAAGCTCATCGAGGAGGACCCCCAGGTCCGGCCCTGGCTCCACGTGGCGATGGTGGAGAACTACAACGTCACCTGGGCGGAGCGGCTCATCCCCGCCTGCGATATTTCCGAACAGATCTCCCTGGCGTCCAAGGAGGCCAGCGGCACCGGGAACATGAAGTTCATGGCCAACGGCGCGGTGACCCTGGGCACCCTGGACGGGGCCAACGTGGAGATCGCGGAGCTGGTGGGGCCGGGGAACATCTTCACCTTCGGCGCGTCCAGCGACAAGGTCATCCACCTCTACGACGACCGCGGCGGCGAGCGCTACCGCGCCCGGGACTACTACCACAGCCCCAACGTGGAGCGCCTGGTGGACTTCCTGCTCTCGGAGGAACTGCTCCGCATCGGCGACCCCATGAGCCTCGCGGCCCTGTGGCGGGACATGAAGGGCAAGGACTGGTTCATGGCCCTGCTGGATCTGGAGGAGTACATCGCCGTCAAGGACCAGGCCGTGCGGGCCTACGCCGGCCGGAGCGGCTGGTCCCGGAGAATGCTGGTCAATATCGCCCGGAGCGGGTATTTCTCCTCTGACCGGACCATCAAGCAGTATAATCAGGATATTTGGCATCTGTAAACACAAACAGAGGGACGTCCCCGGGGTGGGGGCGTCCCTCTCTCTCCTTGGTGTGCGAGGCGCCATTCGCCGGGGCGGATGGTATCCGCCCCGGCGGGTGCATCGTTCCTGCTGCGGTGGTTTGATTATTGATCCTTCCCAAATTCCTCCGCATAAGCCTCTGCCAGTTTCTCCGGCCAATCGGAGGCGGCCTCCAGAACGCCGGTGAAGAACCGGAGGGTCTTGGGCTCGTGGACGAACCGCAGGCCGCCGATCAGATGCCGGTGGTCGTAGAGCCACTTGACCCGGTCGATGACGTACTCCGTCTGGGACAGGGTGAATACCCGGCGGGGGAAGGCCAGGCGGACCAGCTCCATAGAGGCCATCCGTTCGCTGCCGTCTGCGTTGCGCTCCTCGGAGAGGGTGCCCCGCTCCATGCCCCGGATGCCGCCGCAGATGTACAGCGCGCACACCAGCGCCCCGGCGGGGTACTGCTCTTGGGGGATGTGCTTGACGAACTCGCCGGCGTCCAGGTGGGCCCCCAGACCGCCGCCGGGGGTGATGACGGGCACGCCGTAGTCGTCCAGAGCCTTGACGCAGTAGCCCACGAACTGGGGCCCCTGGGAAATGATGTTCATGTCCATGGTTTCGTCAAAGCCCACGGTCATGGCCTCGATCTCCCGGACGGACATGCCGCCGTAGGTAAGGAAGCCCTCGAACATGGGGATCAGGTCCTCCATGGAGTAGTACAGCTCCCGGTCCCGGACCAGGATCACGCCGCCCCGGGCGAAGCCGAACTTCCGGGCGGAGAAATAGATGATATCGAAGAGGTCCGCCACCATCCGGGTGATCTCCCGGACGGTCTTGTCCGCCATGCCCTCCTCCCGGGTTTTCATAAAGTACAGGTTATCCTGGAGCAGGGAGGCGTCCAGCACGGCGAGGACGCCGTACTTCCTGCAGATGTCCGTGGCCGCCTTCATGTTCTCGTAGGAGATCGGCTGTCCGCCGATGAGGTTGGTGCCCGCCTCCAGGCGGAAGAAGGGGACGTTGGCCGGCGTCTCCTTCCGGATGCAGGCCTCCAGGGCCTCCAGGTCGATGTCGCCCTTGAAGGGGAGATCGCTGCGGGGGGCGAGGCCCTCGGCCTTCACCAGCTCCTCCACCCGGCCCCCCAGGCGGGTGATATGGGCCTTGGCGGTGGTGAAGTGGTAGTTCATGATGACGCAGCTGCCGGGCTTCACGAACCGGGTAGCCAGGATATTCTCGCAGGCCCGGCCCTGGTGGGCGGGGAGGCAGTACTGGATGCCGAAGAGCTCCTGGAGCTTCTTCTCCATGCGGAAATAGCTCTCGCTGCCGGCATAGGCGTCGTCGGCCCGGAGCATGGCGGACTCCATATCGTCGCTCATGGCGTTGACGCCGGAGTCCGTCAGCATGTCCAGAAAGATGTCGCTGTTGTGGAGCTGGAAGGTATTGTAGCCGGAATCCTTGATTTTCTGCAGCCGCTCATCGGTGGGCAGAAGGTTCAGCTTCTGGACGATGCGCACCTTGTGCATCTCCAGGGGGATGGGGTCATGCTTGTAAAACTTGATTTGCGGCATGGCGTTGGTACTCCCGTATGTATAGATTGACCGCGCACCGGCGCGGGGGGATTCTTTTATAGTTTAAAGCTTTAAATAGAAAAACTCAATGGGCGGATGTGCCAAGATGCGGCGGGAGATGGGGAGGGGATTCGGGCAAAATGGCGAAAAGCGGCGTAGAATGGCCGGCGCAGGCACCCGTACCGCAGTACCAACACCGAAAAGGGACGCCCCGTCTTCCGGGGCGTCCCTCCTCCTGCGGACGGTCTCAGCGCTCCAGGCCGTGCTTGACGGAGAGCATTGCGCTGTCCACGGCGTCGGTGGCGGACTGCATCGCCTTTCCGGCGGCGGTGCGCCGGCCGGTCCTGGTGTGCAGGACCATATCCGCCGCCGCGCCTGCGGCCGCGCCCAGGAGCATTCCCTTCAGAAAACCGGTATGATTCATCGTTACGCCTCCTCTCGTCCAAGGGCAGTATGCCCGGTCCGAAAAAAAATACCCGCTGTGACATGAGATTCCATTTGCTAAATGCTGTCAGTTGTGCTATGATAAGAAATTGCTGTAAACGAGAAGGAGGGGTGCCCCATGACACGGGAGGCGTATCAACTGCTGGAGGCGCATATGCTCTCCTGTATGGGCGACAGCGCCCACGACAAGGAGCATATCTACCGGGTGCTCTACAGCGCCCTGGACATCGCCCAGGGGGAGGCGGGGGTGGATTACGACGTGCTCATCGCCGCCTGCCTGCTCCACGACATCGCACGGGGGGAGCAGTTCGCGGACCCCGCCGTCTGCCACGCCCGGCGCGGGGCGGAGAGGGCCCGCACGTTCCTCCTGGACCCCGGCTTCGGGGAGGACTTCGCCCGCCGGGTCTCGGATTGCATCCGTACCCACCGCTACCGCTCCGAGGACCCTCCGGCGAGCCTGGAGGCCCGCATCCTCTTCGACGCCGACAAGCTGGACGTCACCGGGGCCGTGGGCATCGCCCGCACCTTCCAGAATATCCGCCTTTTCGGCAATTTGACCGTCTTTGAAAATGTTCTCATTGCGAAACATATGCGGGCCAAGCAGAATGTCTTTTCCGCCACCTTTCGCCTGAACCGCAAGGAGGAGGAGCGGATGCGCCGGGAGGCGATGGAGCTTTTGGAGCTCCAGGGAATGGCCCACCTGCGGGACGAAATCGCTTCCTCGCTGCCCTATGGCCTCCAGCGGCGGGTGGAGATTGCCCGCGCCCTGGCGACCGACCCCACCCTGCTGCTGCTGGACGAACCGGTTTCCGGTATTGACCAAAACGGCATGGAATTGTTTTACCGGACGATGGTGTATCTGAAAGAAAATTTTGACCTGTCTGTCATTCTGATTTCCCATGACCTGGAATATGTAGTAAAATATGCAGATAAAGTGATATTGATGGACAAGACGATTTTAAAGGAAGGCTCTGCAAAAGAAGTATTTGCAAGCAGCGAGTTTCAGGAGGTCTTCGGGGCAAAAGAGCTTCCGGGCTATATCAGACACAGAGGCAGGCGGGCGGCTCCGCCGGATTTTTAGAAGGAGGCAGCGTTATGTGGGAATATGGATTTATGCGCAATGCGATACTTGCCGTCTGCATCATTACGCCGCTGTTTGGGATGCTTGGTACGATGATCGTAAGCAGAAATATGGCGTTTTTTTCCGATGCCCTGGGACATTCGGCATTGACGGGGATCGCGGTCGGCGTCGTATTTGGGTTATCGGACCTGAATCGTTCCATGCTTGTGTTTGCCGTGCTGTTTGCACTGCTTTTAAATTACATCGGCAGCAGGAGCGGGACGTCTACCGATACGGTAATTTCTGTCTTTTCTTCCTGCAGTGTAGCAATCGGGCTTGCCATATTGTCCAAGGGAGGGAATTTTGCGAAATATTCCGCGCTTTTGGTCGGGGATATTTTAAGTATTACGCCAAAAGAGATTTTTTCTCTTTTCGTATTGTTTGTTTTGACAGTATTGTTTTATACGTTTTGTTTTAACTGGCTGAATGCGGTCAGTATTCACAGAACGCTTGCAGCAAGCAGGCAGATTCCCATTCGGCTGACCGAGAATCTGTTTGCGGTATTCGTTGCTCTCGTCGTGACGCTTTCAATCAAATGGGTGGGAATTTTAATTATCAACGCGCTTTTGATTCTGCCGGCGGCAGCAAGCAGAAATATTTCGGAACATATGCGGGAATATCATTTCTTTTCCGTATTGTTTTCCCTGTTTTCCGGTGTCACGGGGCTGTTTGTCTCGTATTATACAAATGTTGCGACAGGACCTACGATCGTGATCTTTGCGTCGATTCTTTATTTTGCAACGTATGTATACAGCAGGAAACATTCGGGATAAAACAGATATATAAAAAGGAGTAAACACATGAGCGAAAAAATTTTAGCCGTATCGGCAGGACATGAAATTACGGAGAAGGAGTTAAACGATCTGATTGCAAATTATCCGCCCGAACAGCAGATCTATCTGTCTAATCCAAATGCGAAACAAGAAGTTTTAGAGCAGTTGATCGGATTTCATCTGTTTTCCAAGATGGCGGAGGAAGAGCAGATCAAAGAGAGCAGGGAATACAAAGAGACGCTTGCAAAAATGGAAAACGAGCTGGCAAGCCATATGGCGGCGACAAGCGTCATCGAGAACGTGACGGTTTCGGACGACGAGGTAACGGCATATTTTAAAGAGAATCCCGAACAGTTTATCACAGACGCCCAGGTCAAGGCGAAGCATATTTTGGTAGATGGGGAAGAACTGGCAAAACAGGTTGCGGAGGAGATTGCGGCAGGCAAATCGTTTGAGGAGGCGGCAAAGGAATATTCGACCTGTCCTTCGGGAGAAAAAGGCGGCGATCTGGGATATTTCGGCAAAGGGCAGATGGTTCCGGAATTTGAACAAGCCGCTTTTTCCGGAGAAGCCGGCAAGGTGATCGGACCGGTACAGACGCAGTTTGGGTATCATCTGATTCTGGTGGAGGATCATCGGGAGAAGAAAACGCTTTCGTTTGCGGAAGTGAAAGATCAGCTGAAAGAAAAACTGCTGCAGCAGAAGAAGCAGAAAGTTTATGCGGATACCGTAAAAAAACTGGAAGAAAAATACGGAGTGGAAAGAAGGAATTGATATGGGACAAAACATACCGGGCGATCCGGTGATGCTGCTTAGTTTTGTCAATACACAGTTAAGGGATCATTTTTCGACGCTTTCGGAGTTCTGCCGTGCGTACGATGTGGAAGAAGAGACGCTGAGAGAGAAGCTTTTGGGTATTGATTACAGGTATGATGCACAGAGAAATCAGTTTCAGTGAAATCCCGATCGAAATACAGTCACAGAAGCATTGAAAAAAAGAAATCAGGAGGAAACAAATTTATGTGGGCATATGAAAGCGTATTTTATCAAATCTATCCGTTGGGGTTTTGCGGGGCTCCATATGAGAATGACGGAGTATTGACGCACAGGATATTAAAAGTAAAAGACTGGATTCCTCATATGAAGAAGCTGGGAATAAACGCCGTGTACTTTTCCCCGGTATTTGAATCGGATACACACGGCTATAATACAAGGGATTATAAGAAAATCGACTGCCGTCTGGGAACGAATGAAGATTTTAAAGAGGTCTGCGGGGCGCTGCACAAAGAGGGGATCAAAGTTGTGCTGGACGGCGTGTTCAATCATGTAGGCAGAGGATTTTCTGCATTTTTGGACGTATTGAAAAACAGGGAGAATTCTGTGTACAGGGATTGGTTTCATATCGATTTCGGCGGAAATTCCAATTACAATGACGGTCTTTGGTATGAGGGATGGGAAGGAAATTTTGACCTGGTAAAATTAAACCTCGGCAATCCGGAGGTGGTAGAGCACATTTTTTCGGCAGTGAAAAGCTGGGTGGAGGAGTTTGATATCGACGGATTGAGACTGGATGTGGCGTATTGCCTGACGCCTGACTTTTTGCGCCGTCTGCGGTCCTTTACCGACGGATTAAAAGAAGAATTCTTTTTGGTCGGAGAAACGCTGCATGGCGATTACAATCAGTGGATGAATCCGCAGATGCTGCATTCCGTGACGAATTATGAGTGCTATAAGGGCCTGTATTCGAGCTTCAATTCCATGAATCTGTTTGAAATCGTGCATTCTCTGCTCCGGCAGTTCGGACCCGAGAACTGGACGCTGTATAAAGGGCAGCATCTGCTGTGTTTCGTGGATAATCATGACGTGACAAGGATCGCATCCAACCTTACGAATGCCAGGCATCTGCCGTTAATCTATGCCCTGACATTCGGTATGCCGGGAATCCCCTGTGTGTATTACGGAAGCGAATGGGGCGCAGAGGCGCATAAGTCGCAGGGAGATCCGGCGCTTCGGGCATGCTTTGAAGATCCGGTTGAAAATGAGCTTTCTGCGTGGATTTCCAGGCTGGCGGAAGCAAAGAAACAGTCAAAGGCGCTCAATTACGGAGGTTTTCGCTCGGTTGTGCTGACGAATAAACAGTGTATTTTTGAGCGGAAAACGGAAGACGAGCGCGTCATGGTAGCGATCAACGCGGATGAAGAGGAATATCACGCGCATTTTGACGCGGGCTGCGGCATGGCGGTTGATTTGATTACGAAAGAAGCGCATGATTTCGGCGGCGGGAGCAGGCTGCCGGGCTACAGCGCTTATTTTTGGAAGATGGAAAAGTAGAAGGATTCGGACATTATAACAGATAAAAAGAAAGATTCCCTGTATGCGGTAAGTGGGTGCGGCATACAGGGAATTTTTTGCTTCTGTTTAGTCGTAAGATCATAAAAATGACATAAAAATTTCTTTTATGATGTTTTAAGTACCGATTATGCTGTGAAAGGGTTGCAGAAACATGTAAAGCCAAGTATAATTCTAAATCGTGTCGAAATACAAACGATAAGATATTATAAAGATACGGGAGAAATAAAAAAGATGGATAAAAAAATATTATTAATTGGAATTTGTGATGATGAAAAAGAAGCGCTGAATCAGATTGCAGAATCCATAAAGGAGAGTATCCGGGAGATGGAACTCCCGATACACACAAAATGCCGGTTATTTCTGAATGGGGAAGGGAATGTACCAGGCAATCGAAAAAGATGCGTTTGATCTGTTATTTGTGGATATAGAAATGCCCGGATTAAATGGATTCCAATTAGTAAAGAAGATCTCGATGCGTCGAAAAATGCCGTGCCTGGTATTTGTTTCTGCTTACGAAAGTTTTGTTTTTGATTCACAGGAATATATGCCCTTATGGTTTGTAAGAAAAAGCAGTTTAAAGAGGGATATGTACCGGGCATTATATAAATATTTTGAAGTGAAACAGCCGCAGAAGGTCTGCTGTTTTGCCCAAAATAACGCGAAATTACAGGAATTGTACATTCATGACATTGTGTATATAGAAAGCAGGGGGCATGCAGTATATATCCGGAAAACGCAGGGACGTGTGACGAAACAGTACGGAAGTTTAAAAGCATTTGAAAAAGAGCTGGCGCCGTATGATTTTCTGCGCATACATAAAAGTTACCTTGTGAATCAGGAATTTATTGCTGAAATCGGAAAGAAAGAAGTGTTTTTAAAAGACGGGTCCGCTTTGGAAATGGGAAGAGACCGCAGGAAATCGCTGTGCGAAGCTATGGCCAGGTATGAAAGGAAACACTATGGATATCAATGAGTATATCATAAACAGGCTTTCTGCCATACTGGCAAAAGCGGATCAATACCGGAAAGAACAAATGAGAATGAAATTCCGTTTGGAAGAGGAGAAGAAGATCCGGGAAGATATCATGGAATTATACAGGATCGGAAGGGAAATCAATCATTTGTGCCATGATATGAGAGGGAAATTGGAAACGTTATATTGGCTTCTGAAAAAGGGAAACTATACGGAGGCGGAAAAAAACCTGGAACAGATCTATGAGGAATTAAAAAAATATCCGGCGCTGCCGGAGGAGACGGGAAATGAAGGATTAAACGCTGCATTGATTAATTATATACCGAAATGCACGGCGAAAGGGATCCGTTTTTCTTATGTGATACTGGGAAAACCCGATTGGATGGACAGTGTCGATATGGGAAATCTCGTATATAATTTATTCAGCAACTGTCTGGATGCCTGTATCAAAACGAATGCGCAGGCATTTATCGAAATCGTGGTTCGGTCAGACTGCAGAAACATAGAAATCAGAGTGGAAAACAGTATTGCAGAAAGCGTCTTAAAAACAAATCCGGCATTGAACAGTCAGAAAGAACAGAAACACCGTCATGGTTTTGGGATGAAAACAATCTACCGGATTACAAAAAAGTATTACGGAATCTACGATTGCTGGGAAGAGAACGGAAGATTTATTCAGGAAATCTCTCTGTGGAATGAGAAACGATACAAACGATAAAAAAGAGCCAGAATATATTTTGTGCGTAACGAAACGGCTGTGGCAGCCGCTTCGCTGCGTATTTTTTTTGTGATTACGGATTATGACGAAATATAGCGGATTGTGTCGAGATGCTTGTCAGATAATGGAATATTTTGTAGATTGGAACAAAAGGGACGGAATGAAGAAAAATGAAAAAAATAAGTTTATTATTCATTGGATTATTGCTATGTATTCTGGGAAGTTTGCCATTCCATCAGGAGACGGCATTTGCATCAGATACCGACCGCAGAGAGGCAAAAAGCCAAATCATCTTTTTGTTAGATGCAAGCAAGTCGATGGAACGGGAAAACCGGTGGCTGGACGCGGCGGATTGCGTATGCATGGTTGCGGCTTTTGCACCGGAAAATTGTGAAATCGCTTTGCTGGTATACAACGAAGCGGTCATTTACCAAGAGGATTTCGGAAGTATTGACCAAACGACCCGGCATAGCCTAGAAGGTATCGGCTTAGGAGGATATACGGATCCGGCGGCTGCATTAGAGACGGCGCAGGCGATGTTTACATCCGGCGTTTCGGAAAAAAGAATCGTATTTATATCAGACGGCGAAATTTCCATGCGGGAGGAAGCCGCCACACAAGAGGCGGAACAAGCATTTGTCCAATCTGCAGAAACGGCGTTGGAAAACGGAATTAAGATCGACATGTTTGTACTTCCGGATGAGAATACAGAAAATAAGGTTTCATACGGAACCGGACTTACAGCAGGAGAACTGTATACGACAGGGGAGGATCAGACGCCCGAAGACATCGCGGTCAAATATCTGTTTGATCTTCTGCGGACGGAGCGGATCGATTTGGGAGAGGCCCGGACCAAAAAGGGAAAGATTTCTGTGGACCTGCAGGATATTTACATGCAGCATGCCAAAATCCTTCTGGTATCGGACGGGAGACTGCAGGATTTTCATGTCGTGGGGCAATGCAAAGAGCTTGGGACGGTACAGGGAAATAAATTTGCGGCGGCAGATCTTTTGAATCCGATGGAGCGGCAGATTTCGATAGACTACGTTTTGGAAGAGAGAGCCAATATCCATGCTTATCTGGTAAAAGAATATGCTTTATCTGCACAGATAGAACCTGCGTATACATCCGAGACGGGGAACTTTCAGATTCAGGTTACGGTTTTGAACCATGAACATAAGCCTGTGCTGGACGCCGAAGAATTAAAAGAACAGATCACGATACTTCTGGACGGAACAAACGTCCGCTATCGGGTGGAACAAAACATGGCAGTGGTTTCGTATCAGACGGCAAAGTCAAAACACGCAGAGCTGGAAGTAAAAGCAAAGGGTTCCGGCACGATCTTTCACACGTCGCAGATGTCCGGGAGGGTAGAACTTACGGTTCCCGTGATTGAAGAGGAACCGGATTATACGGTACTCTGGATTGTGGTTGCCGTATTGGGCGCTGTATTACTTTTGCTTACGGTTCTTTACTGCAGGAAAAAGCAAAAAAAAAATCCGCCTCATCGAAGAACGCGGCAGGCGCCAAAAATACAGGAATATCCGAGATTATAAGTTATGACTTTTCCGGGCAGGTTACCATGTATCTGCTAAGAGGCGAGCGAGAGGATGATCTTCCGCCGTGCAGCGTCCGGTTATTTGGAATGGTACATAAAAACATGCCTTTTGCATGGCTGAAAGATCAATGCGGCATCGATTATGAGCTTTCGGGTGCAGACGAGATACGTTTTTCCGGGGGAAAAGATAATACGCTGTGTTTTAAAAATTTCGGCTGTGCCACGATCATGAAAAACGAAAGTATATTGAGACGCGAAAAAAAATATTCTCTGTCCTATGGTGAAAAAATTTTGCTGATCTTTAACGAAGGCAAAACGGAAATAGAATTACATTATAAAAATATAAAACCAGGCGAAAGGTAAGGAGGAACAAAGTGAATACGATAACGCAGACAAACAGGACCATTCTCTTTGAGGAGATCAATCCGGAAAAACTGAATCTGTTAACGCTGGTAGGAGATGTCAGAGGGGTAAACAGCGTCAGCGATGATAAGATCAAAGAGATGAACGACGCTTTGCTGGTCAGAAGCTTTGATGAATTTTTGGAGAAATTTGAACCGGTTGTATATTCTTATTTTGACGCGAATAACCAGAAAGTGATCTACACGCTCAAAAAACCGGAAAATATCGAAGAAGACCTGTTAAGTGAAGTGCATTTAAACCGTCAGAACGATTATCTGAAAATGCTCATGACACTTGTAGAAGCAAAGCGGGCGGAAGGAAGCATCAATGTAGATTTTAAATTTGAAAAGCTGACGGATATGATTTCTCCGAAAAAAGTAATGGACGATATCCGGCAGAACAGAAAAGAGCTGCAGTATACCTACGGGGAATATGCGAAACTTGAGGACGGAGATCCCAAGAAGCTGGATATTGCAGATAAGTTAAATCTGATGTTTGAAGAGGCAAGTGTAAATTACAATAACGTGATGGCGATGCTGCCGCTTGCGATCGAAGATATTAAAACGAGGCTTTTGCTGGGCGACGGACAGACGAAAAAAGATGAAGCGCCGTTAAGCCTCGGCGTTCTCAGCCTGGATGAGCGCGGAGAGCTTAAGATTTTAGAAGCGCCGAAAGAAAATAAAAAAGAACTGATGGTTTTGGATGATAATGCCAATGCCGGACTGATTCAGGCGATCGAAAAAGATTATATGGACTTGAACGAGGACGGGAACGAGTATGTGATGTCTTTGGTTTCGAGAACTTACTGCCCGTTGGCGTCTACCATGGAAAGCGTTGTGGATGTGGAACGGGAAGTGGAAAATTACAATTCCTATCTTGAATTCTACAAGCGCAGCAAAGACGATTTTATTAAAACGGTAAAACCTCTTGTGGAACGAATCATGGGAGTATGGGCATTTTTTGAACAGTATCCGAGAAACTGCAAGGATATGAAGCCGTCCATGATCGTGTCGAATGTGAGTAATGATATGCTGGCAAAAAGCAGCAATATTCCGAGGCTGGTCGCGTATCTGAACACGGTCAATGCAAAAAACGATTTTGAAAATACCATCTGGTACGCGATTGTTCCGTCGGTTTCTTTAAACAGCAGTTCCAGGATGAAAGCAGTCAGAGAGCGTTTCAAAGGGAATGAAACGGTAGAGAAAGAAGATATCAACAGCGTCGAATCGCTGGTTCGGATTTTGGACGCATTAAAGGATTATGAAGTGCAGTGCTTCTTCAGTTATGAGACAGGGGACAAAACGACGTTCAACATAATGGCGACCGAGGGGATTGAAAAATACGAAACAAAATGCACGCAGCTGATCGGAAAAACGTTCAGCGAATATGCGATTGCCTGTATTCCCAATTTTACGGTCATTCCAAAAGATAAATCGGGAGTGGTTCTGGACAATAAGATGTATATTACGGAGCAGAATACGGCGGCATTGTCAAAAGAAAAAGAAGATATTATGAAAATCTGGATTGACGGCGTCTATATCGGAGCCGCTTATGTAGCGGCAGGACTGGTAGCGGCATATCAGAGTCCGGAGTATTTAAAAGAAGTATTTAAAAAGAATGTGGACGAGCTGCTTCCGGGCGTAAGATTTGATATTGAGGCGAAAGACCATGCGCTGCAGGTCCGCACGACGATGGCAAAAGAAATTACCGGATATACCAACGATATCAAAAACGATATCAACAGAAAAAATTTCGGTTTCGTATTTTCTTCCGAAAATGCAGTGCTCGGCGACAAGAATATCCAGAATATCATGGTATACAAAGCGCGCAATCTGCTGACGGACGGCAAGTCATACGAGCCGATCTACAAAACGCAGGTGACCACATATATTCAGCGCGTGATGCGTTTGGCGACAGGAGATTTTAAGCAGGAAAATATCGTAGAATTTTTCTCCAGCAAACCTACGAGCCAGAGGAGCAGATGGATGGAAAAGAAAGAATGCATCAATGCAATTATCGGAAACGGAGACGATGTCCGGTATTCGCTCGATGAAGCGGCGGGTTACTGTACGCTTGACATCGCCTTTAACGGTAATGTGAAAAACCTGGAGATTGAGATCAACCGGGTCAACAGTGAGGACAGAACATTTTAAATAAAGTCCAAAAAAACGAAGGAGGAAAAGAACATGGGTTTTAGATTGGCAGTAAGTGGAGGCACAGAGAACATCAATCTGGATGAGAGAACCATTCAGAACGTAATTTTCTGTTCGGATTCTGCGACAGATTCCAATGCAAGGGCAACAGATTTTGGAATTACGGTAAAGATTACCGGCAAGATGTTGTTTAAGCTGGGAGCAGACGGAGACGACGGAACACTTGGATTATCGAAATGGTCACAGGTTCCTTCAGAGCAGGCAGATTGTTACAGAAATGTGCAGGTTGATGTGGTATCGGCGGGTCAGGTCGTGAGGAAATTCACGATACCGAATGCATTTGTAATGGAATATGAAGAGCATCTGGATGATGAGACCGGCGTTGGAACCTTTTATCTCCATATGAAGCAGAAAAAAGATGAAAACGCCGCTGTCAAAATTGAAGGCGGCTACGGCGAATAAGTAAGAAGGGAGAGATCAGCATGTCATTTTTAGTAAAAGTGGAAGGAAACGAAAGTTTTGAAATTGCCAAGGAATGTGTCAGAAGCGTAAAGATCACAACGGATATTCCATTGGATTCCAATGCGAGAACAAAAGACGTTGGAGCTACGATGGTTATCACAGGAAAAATTCTGGCGGCATTGGACGGAGATATTACCGACAGCACAAGAAAACTTGCTTTATGGTCCGTTGTTCCGGCGGAGAAAGCAGATTGTTACCGGAAAGTGACGGTGGAGCATATCGCAGGAAGCATTATGGAACGGAAATATTGTTTTCCCAATGCGTTCGTGCTTGATTATAAGGAAGAATTCGGCGATGTGGAAGGTACGGGGACATTTACATTGGTTCTCAAACAAAAGAAGGATAAAATCGCTTCTGTAGCGGTAGAAGGAAATTATTCAGCATAACGGCAGGGGCGCAGATTGTCAATTTTGTAAAAGGGACAGCCTGCGCCCTGAATAAATTAAAGGATTGAAAGACGATGAATCCATATCAGATCTTAGGCGTTTCCCAAACCGACAATGAGGAAACCATAAAGAAAGCATATCGAAAGGCGGCAAAAGAATGCCATCCGGATACGCATCCGAAAGACCGCAGGGCGGAAGAGCGGTTTAAAGAAATTTCAGAAGCATACAGGATTTTAAGCGATAGGCAGAAAAGAAAAGAATACGATGAAAAAACGGCACAGAAGAAGACACAGCCCAGAAACAGCAAAAGAAGCGTATCAAGCGGCGGTAAACAAAAAAAAGTAAATCCGATGGATGTGAGCCATTTGTTTGAGCGATATATGGGATGGAAAAGTTAAGAGGGATGCAGGCATGAACAAGAAAAATCTAATCGATCTGATCGTCTGCAGCATTTCTGCTGCAGCTGCGGTTTTATGTTTTACATATATAGAACACGGCAGAGAGCGGGACGTGTTATCGGCGTTCTTTGGCATAGCGTGTTTGGTGTTTTTGATACTGGCAGTGTTGGATTTTTGGGAAATCAAACAGAAGAAAAAGAAAAGCGGGAGGTCCATACAGGAAATATTACTGTTAGACGAAGAAGGAAATGAAATTTCTTCCTGGCATATCGGCGGAAAAACGTCGGTGCTGATCGGACGCGACGAGCAGAAAGAAAATGTAGATATCAATCTTCAAAATACGGAGTACGGGGGAATGGCAGACCGTCAGCATGCGGTGTTAAATTATGCGGGCGGCCAGTGGTATATTGAGGATTTGGGGAGTAAAAACGGGATAAGAATCCGGCATGCACAGGATCAGAAACTATATCAGGTGTCAAAGGAGCATTTATGTAAAGTAAATACCGGCGACATTATTTTTATAGGAAATACACGATTAGAGGCTAAATAAAGGATAGGAGTGGAAAAACTACATGAGTGGAAATTTAATTCGCTGCCAGAACGGGCATCTTTTTTCCGGCAGAAGGCATGGGACCGTGTGCCCGTACTGCAATATTGAAACGGCTACCAGGGAAAAAAAGTCGGTGGAAAAAACACAGGAAGAAATTGAAGATATTCTTTTTTTGGAAGAAGAGCATCCGGTCTGCGGCTGGATCGTCTGTATTAAAGGCGCGAGAAGGGGAAAAGATTATCGGGTTATGGACGGAAAAAATTTTGTCGGCAGAGCGGATGATATGGATATTCAGATTTTGGGAGACAACAAAATTTCCAGAAGAAATCATGCGGTTCTCGTATTCGACGCGAAGAAACGTGAAAACATGATCCTGCCGGGGGAAAGCAACGGAATCGTATATTTAAACGGAGAAGCCGTTTATGTTCCGCAGCAGTTACACGCGTATGATGTGATAGAAATGGGCGAAAGCACGTTTTTATTTATTGAGTTCTGCGGAGAGCATTTTATGTGGGAGGATGATCGATGAGTTTTCCGTACGTAATCATCTGTCTGCTCAGTGTATTGCTGGCGGCAGGTGCGGCGTACCGTTTGTTTCTGGCGCTGCAAAAAGGCGAAAAACATTATGAGACAGGAGCCTGTAAGACAATCGGAAGCCGTGAAATACAGATGGATTATTTTGCTGTAGAGGAAAATGAAAACGGGCTTTTAGCAGTGCTTGCGGACGGCATGGGAAAAGAAGCGGGAGGCAGAATTGCCGCAAAGACAGTGGTACGTGTATTTCAGGAAGTGTTCCGGGAATATAACATTTTGGATCACCCGTCTTATTTTTTTCGGAAAGCCTTTCAGACGGCAAACCATGAAATTTTAAAACAGCTGGAGGAAGGAAGAGGCATGGCGTCTGCCAGCGCCGTGATGATACAGGGGGAATTTCTCTATTATGCGCTTGTCGGAAATGTAAAAGTGGCGGTATTTCGAAATCATGAATTGATTCCGCTTGGAACGGGACATACGGTAGACGTGCTGGCAGAGGATAAGTATTATCAGGGAGTTCTGACCAGAGAAGACGCCCTTGCAATGCTGCACGAAAAGAGAATTTATAATTTTCTGGGAAGAGACGGATTTCGGGAAATCAATTTTTATGACAGGCCTGCCAGGCTAAAACAGGAGGATATTGTGGCGGTGTTCAGCAATGGAATGCATGAGAGTATTGCCTGGAAATATATGGAGGAGCGTCTTTCACAGAAAAAAAACTGCAGACAGATTGCATTGGATTTGGTGGAAGCTGTCAATCAAAAAGAAGGCGATAAAGAAAATGCAAGCGTGATCCTGATTCGAATTGGAGAATTGACATGAGAAAGCAAAACAGTAATTTTGAGGCAAGATTTATTTCGGAAGAAGGAAGCCAATTAAAAAACAAAGACTATTTTGGTTATGTGGAATTGGATGAGTTTGCGTGCTATGTCATAGCGGACGGGATTACGGAATCAGCCGATGCAGACGGGGCAAAGCTTGCCATTGAGACAGTGGTTTTAAGTTTTCAGGAGCATCCTTCCATATCGAAACGCGCCGTAAAGCGGGCGCTAAAACAGGCAAACCGGGCGCTGTTTGGAAAAGAGAGCGATAAGCGGCTGAAAGCTTCTATTACGGTTGTTGTAACAGATTACCGGAATATGAGATATGGGTATGCCGGAAATACGAGACTCCGGATGTATCGGGGAGGGACCGTGTACCGGCAGACCAGGGATCTCTCCTTAGCGCAGGAGATGATCACACAGGATAAAATCTCAGAAGATGAGCTGATGCGGCATGAAGAGAGAAACAATCTGTATACCTACCTGGGGCAGAAAAGATTTGAGCCTGTCATTTCAAAAAAAATAAAACTGGCGGAAACGGATATGATCGCCCTTTATACAAGGGGACTTTGGGAGAATGTGGATGAAGCAGAGCTGGACGATGTGTTTGCCGATGCAGACAACGAAGTACAGACGACGGTGGACAATATTGAAGAGCTGCTGCTTTCCAGACAGCCGGAGAATCTGGATAACTATACGCTTGCGGTTATTTTTGTCAATAAGATTTACAAAAATCCCGAAAGACGCAGGAAGATCAAAAAGATTGTGTGCATTACGATCCTCGTTGTCCTGGTATTAACGATTATTTGTATTGTGGTATGGTTTTGGCATCGAAAAAAAGTACGGCGGATGGAAGATATGAACTATCACTTTACCAATGCCGTGGAATATGTCAATACCGGCAATTATGTCAGGGCAAAAGACGAATGTGAACAGGCGCAGGAACTGGCGGAGAAGTTAAAAGACCATCGTATGCGGAGCCGGCTGCAGGAATATCTGTTTTTGATTGAGATGGTTTTACTGGCAGATGAAACGTATAGCGGCAAAGAGTATGAAACGGCGCAGGAGCACTATCTTTCCGCGTTGGACCGCAGCAGATATGCGGACAATATCGGAAAAGATTACATCGAAGATAAACTCGGCCGTATCCATGCGTATTTGTCGGTGGAGGATTATCTTGCATTGGGCGATGCGCTTTTTGAGCAGGGGGATTATGCGGCGGCAGAAGAAAAATATCTCCTTGCAAAAAAAGCGGCGCTGGACGTACATGACGCGGAAGGCAAACAAAACGCCATGGATGCGTTGGAGAACCTCTATGAGAAACAGGCCAAAGAGGAAAGTAAAGCGCAGGAAGAAGCGGATTTGCAGGCCAAACAGGAAGTTGCGGCTGCGGAAATGATCGCGGCAGGAGACCAGGCATGCATGGAACAGGATTATGCAGGCGCAAAGGTCTATTATACGATGGCAGCCGCCAAATATAAAGAGCTGTCGGATGAAGAGGGAACACAGGCGGCGCAGGGAAAACTGGACGCCGTAGCACAGAAAATGGATGAGCAGGAAAAACAAAAAGATACGGCGGCAGCGTATGAGAGCCAGGGAGAAGCCTGCAGACAGTCCGGGGATCTGTGGGGAGCAAAATCACAATATTTGTCGGCGAAGTCTATCTATCAGGAAATTGGAAGCGATGAAGATGTGCAGAGAGTAACAGAGATTATATGGGGTATCGACGCACAGATGGGACTGACGGACGGTTAGGAGATGGGCAGAAATGATGGAACGTATCGCAGATATCCAGCAGCACATAAGAAAAAGACTTTCGGAAATTGACGATTTAAAAGAACGTAAAGCTGCAAGAGAGCTATTGCTGGAAGGATTGCTGCCGGTGTTTCATCTGATGGAACAGCGGTATCTGGATCTGGAACATCAGATCCGGAGAGAAATAGAAATTCCGAATGAAAAATATGCAGTTTATATGACGGTGATCCGGAAAGAAGATTATGATCCGATCAACGGCACGCTCTACCCGGTATCGTCAGAAAGAACAGAGCAGAAAAAAGAGCGGGAAACACAGAAGAAGAGACCGTATCTGATTTATTTTTCAGGAAATTTTTCTGACAGAACGGCATTTGAAGAAACGGGAGAATTTCAGGGACTGGATGAGAAAGGAACCTCCCATGCCGTAAAAATACGAAGGGCGGAATGCTATCAGCAGGCGCTGTCGGATTTATATCAGATGTTTGTCTATAACAGGATCGGCTGGACAACGGTCAATACGGCATATATGGATCGGTTTTATGAAGTATATACCGAGCCGGAAACACAGATGGACCGCCTGAATCTTGATTTCGGCAAGTTCAACCACCAGATTCAAAACGATATGCTTCTGCTGTGGAACATTGAGCAGTTTACATTTCAGTGCACGAAATTCATGGTTCCGTGCATCGATGAAAAATATTACGAGCATGAACTGGATTTAAACAGTTACGATTCGGACAGCGGATATATGATCGGCGTCAATGAAGACGTCTTAAAGGTCAGGTATGAAAAAGATAAAATTATCTTAACATCGCTGCAGGAATCGTTCCGTGATTGGAATGCCTGCCGATTCATTGGGAAGGTTGATACCAGTTCGCAGGGCTATACATATGAGCTGCTGAGCAACGCAAGAACAAGCAGTTTTTTTCAGGATTACAGGGAACATCAACAGGCGCCGTTCAACAGCAGGACAGAGCTGTTCGCTTTGGTACAGAGTTTTCAGAATAATCCCTATGTTCACTTGGAAAGGTGTGAAGTGTCGGAACAAAAGCCGCAGCCGTATCTGGAAGGCGACATGAATCCATTTCTGGGAACTACTGTATTTCCGATGGAGACAAGGAAAATTCTGGCTCTGTATTTCAGGAAAAAAGGAAACGGTATGGATTTTTGTGAAGATATGGTGCGCTTCTTTGTATCGCAGATTCAGTTGTCTGTCCGGGAATATAAATGTGTGGGGATTTTAAGTTAGGTTCGGGATCAAGGAGTTTACAGGTTATGCAGTATATCTGGGAAGTTGTTCTGGCAGCAAGGAAAAACGGCAGAAAGGAAACGGATCTGGAGTATCGGGAGGCAGCCGTGCGAAGCCCATACATGGAAGTATCCTTTTGTGACCTGAATGCAGAAGCGATTGAGCAGACGGTCGTAGAAGTAAATCCTTTTTATCGTTTTTTTGATCTGTTTTGCGGAATATTGGATATCAACCAAACGGAATATGAAAAGACAAGAGAGATATTTGTGGATGCTGTATTTCATTATCTGGCGATGACGGATTTCAGGATCGGGATGAGCAAATCCGACTATTATTTCCGGTTTTTACTGGAAGAACTGGAAAGCGGGCAATTCGGGCATCCTGCCAAAGCGGCGATGCGTCTCTTTTCTTCTTACGAGAAAAGATATCTTGTGCTGGCGTTTCTGGATGTGCTGCATTCGCATAACCATTTTGAAGTATTTAAAAGGCTTTTTCGAATCATATACCGGGATTCGATTATTTATTCCAGTCAGGATTGCGCAAATGAGCTTTATATATATGTCGGAAAGAGCAAAACACAGGAAGAAGAAAAGAGGGTTCGGTTTTTACTGGATACCTTTTTACCGATCGGCATGCGGACGGAGATTTTTTATATCGATCATTTTGGGATTTTAGATGTAGATGAGACGATGGCGTTAGACCAGATTCTTTTGGTATAGATACAGACGGCATGGGGAAGGAGCAGAATAAAAAACAATGGGTAATGCAGAACAGTTTGAACGATCACAATTAGAGCTGATGACGACATATCAGCTAAGAGAAATCTGCCGCCGAAACAAAATCATACACGGCGTGATTCATCCCCTCGATAAAGAAGAACTGATCTTTACGATCATGCGCTATATGGGAAAAAGGCAGAATTTTCTGATCCGGGACGAAAAAAAGGACGGAAGAGAACGTTTGGAACGTTATTTTAAAAAGAGCAGAATTGTCTGTCAGACGTCTGAATCATTCGTCTGCCAGTCACAGATCTTGGTATATGAGGGACTGTCGTTAGAATATTACGACGGCTATACCATCCCGTATCAGAAAGAACTGGCGGGTACCAATGCATTTTTGATCGGAAGCGATCTGAGCGTATGCGCCGTTTTTAATCTGGTAGAGCATGGGGAACAACAGGACGTGCTGTATATTACGAAGGCGGCAGAAATAGAGGCGCAGGAAACGCAGAGAAAGGATTATAAGATTTTCTGCGTCTCACGCCGGATGTCGGAATGTTTGTTTCGTCTTTACTACGGGGAACAGACGATTCTGCCGGAACATATCGAAGTATACAGTATTCCGTTAATCGATTTTGCAGTGAGAACACCGGCGCCGCTGACGCTCCCAATGGCAATCGATTTTGGCTCTGTTCATACAACTGCAGGAGTGTATCTGGACGCGGCGTATTGGGAAAGCGTCGGGCAGCAGGCAGCGCCGGAATGCCGTAACAAAGATAAGATATGGCACACGGTTTTTTCGGACGGCGTAAAAGAAAGCATGTTATTGCCAAGCGTGATCGGAGTTCTGGCAGTGGAAGAGAATGAAGATCAACTGCTGTTTGGATATGACGCCGTGAAGCTGGCGTCGGCAAGTTACGTCGACGAAGGTTTCTGCGTATTCTACGATATTAAGCGGTGGATCGGGGAATATGACAAAGAGGAAGAAATCATTGACCGGCTGGGAAGGCGCCGGCTGGTCAGGCGTTCGGAGCTTTTGCGACGGTTTTTTCGATATATCATCCAAACTACAGAAAACCGGTTGAAATGCCGTGTGACGCAGGTACATATCTCAAGTCCGGTCAAGCAGAAATATTATTTTCAAAAGATGTTTGAAGAGATTTTACCGGAATACATGGTAAATCAGGAAAGTATGCTGGATGAAGGCACGGCGGTGTTGTACCATACCATTTCCGGTATGTTGCAAAAGGGTTCGCTGGAAGAACAACGGCAGTATGAGACACTGGTCATCGATTGCGGAGGAGGAACCACAGATTTATGTTCGTACCGCTTCTCGGTTCAGAACCGCAGGGCTGCGTATAAGATCTTTCTGGAGACAACGTACGAAAACGGAAATACGGATTTTGGAGGAAACAATCTGACCTACCGGATCATGCAGCTGTTAAAAATTGCCCTGGTTCGTATGGAGGGGAAGCGGACCGTCTGCAGTGTGAAAGAAATCTTAGACGATATGGATACGGATATTTACCGTTTTGTTGACGAACATGGAGTTGGCGCGTTTTATGAATATTTAGACGGGGAATATCAGAAAGCAGAACAGTACCTTCCCACACGGTTTTCGGATTTTGAGAAATATCACCGCAGTGAATATTACAAAGTAAAAAACAATTTTTATACCTTGTTTCATGCCGCCGAGCAGATCAAGAAACTGTTTTATGGAGCAGTCGGCGTATTAGAGGTTACGGTAACCTCAGAACATCCCATACAGGAAGGACACGCGGTGATGCTGGATAAATGGAAGCTGTCTTTTCGCGAAGGGGATACGCTTGCAGTGAAAAAGTCCATACCGGAATTGAAGATGAATTATTTTGAGATCGAAATTCTGCTCTCCGGAGAGATTTATGGAATGATACGCACATTTATGGAGGAATTTTATCAGAACGGACGGATACAGGAGTTTTCTTCTCTAAAGCTTACCGGACAGACCTGCAAGATTCATTTATGTAAGGATGCACTGAAAGAATTTGTACCCGGAAAAATGATACAGTTTCGGAAAAAATCCAATGCGGACGCCTCTGATTATGAATTAAAAACGGCTTGCGTCGACGGAGCGTTAGAATATCTGTGGGACAAAACGTACGGGTTTGCGGATATTCGCTTAAACATCGGAAAAGCGATGCTTCCCTACCAAGTCACCGCTTATACGCATAACGGAACGGAAATCGTACTGGTAGACGGATTCGGGGATTGGGAGCGGCCGGGGACGATAGCAAGAAATATGGAGGATCTGGTTCTTCCGTTATATTTAAAGGGCGCGTCCGGAGAGGAATATTTCCGGTTTCAGTATCTCTGCCGGCAGGCAGAATTTTTGAACATGAGTTATGAGGAAATTAAAAAAAAGCATGGTTTTCATATTCCGCAAAAGGAAACGGACAGTATCGAGAACGGGGACGTAAAATTTTTCGTTTGGGCGAGTCAGGAAGAATGGGGATTTTGGGTTGTTCCGGTTTCCTGTGACCGGGACGAATTGTATCTTGGAAGATCCGAATTTTTCGGGTTTGAAAACGACGGCTGGGTAAACAGTTTTTTTGACGGGAAAAAATAGGAGCGTGAGAATCGGATGGAGAATAGATTCCCCCTGCTGCAGGGCAGGCGTATTTTAAAAAAAGAAAGTTTGTGGGATATCAGAGATTATGCGTATGAAGGCTGGCGGCTGTACTATGCCGGTTATACGGACGGACTGCTGCAGGGATGCGCCATACGGACGAAAGAGGGGGTTCTTACGATCGGCAGGGGGATGATCAAATTTCATGATTTTGTGTACCTGATACGGGAAGAAGAACAGGTTTTCTATGCGCCAAAGAACGGCTGGCAGGTCTTGAAAGCGGAATTTACGGAGGATACGGCGCATCCGGATTATAAAGAATACCGCTGCAGGTTTTTTTTGGACCGAAACGTACGGCTGGAAGAAAATCAGATCGAAATGTGCCGGTTTTATTTGCGGGACGGCTCTGTGCTGCGGGACCGGTATAAGAACTTTTCGGATATGGCGACAGAATATGACACCGTGAATCTGGTTCATGCCGCGGTAGCGGGAACTGGAGCAGGGACGCTGCATCCGTCTCTGCTGCTTCAGTTTGCAGACAATCTTTGGGAGGTGAAAGAGAAAGATTCGTTTGATATCGGGTTTTGTTTTCTGATCTGGAATACACAGGGAATGGTGGAACGCAGAGTAATTGAGGCGTATCTGAGCGGCAAAACGGGGAAAGATCGGGCAGAATCTGATTTGTGGGACAGGAATCAGCACATATATGAACATCTGGATCAGATCATTGCACAAATGGGGAGAGTCCAAAAGAAAAAAGAGTACCCGAAAATGATCTTTGTAGATTAAAACAGAGAAATCTGCAGCAATCCAAAGATCGGTCCGTCGGGATAAGGGAGGAAACGATGAAGCAGGATAAATTTTTTGACGAACAGATCATTGATTTAAAAAACCAGGCGAAGCAGAGAGAAGAGAACCCGGATTCTGATCTGCCGCACGAGGCAGAACAAAAACAAAACATAGTAAGCGGAATCAGGATTTTGGGCAAGTGGATTTATTTTGAACGGCGTCTGCTGGCGGAAGAGACGATTACCATGATGGTGCCGAAAAATTTTGTGCCGATGAACCCGGATGAGGCGAGAACAAAATATCCGTCGGAGCACAGGGCGGAAACGATTTTGACGGATGAAACGGGAACGGTCAATCTGATGTTCCAGTATATGGACGGGGAGGTAAACGATACGTCGATCGAGGGATTCCGCAATCAGATTTTCGGATGTATGAAACGGGTAAATCCGGGACTTAAGGAACAGGAGATCGGATCCGTTGTGGTGTCAGGGAAAACGATTGCCTATGTAGAGTTTTCCAATCCCGTGATTGACGGAAAGCTGTATAATCTTATGTTTTACCTGGCGGTAGGGGGACGGCCGCTTATGGGGAGCTTTAACTGTAAGACCAAAGAGATGAAGTATTGGAGAGGGGCTGCGTTTGAAATGATGCAGTCTATGGAATCGACAGAAGAAGAGTAGGGAGGATGGCGCAGATGGAACAAATCATTTCTTTTCAGAATCTGGAAGTTGCTCCGTATACGGTTGAGCAATTATTGGATGTACGTATCGATCACCGGATGAATGAGCATAGTACGTTTTATTTTAAAGCGTTACTGCCCGAAGAGATCAAAGACAGCTATGCGAAAAACAGCAGTCAGGGAAGCAATGTAAAACTGCAGGTGATCCGGGACGGAGGAAAACGGGAGATCCTGTTTCAGGGAATGGTGCGGGATCTTGAGGTGTCGGCAGTCCAGGGTTCCTATTATATAGAAGTATCGGCTGTTTCTTATAGCTGCCTGCTGGATGCAGGGAAAAAGAGCCGGAGTTTTCAGGATAAAAAGATGCCGTACCGCAAGCTGATCGAGCAGGTTGCCGCAGGTTATCCGGGCGCTGTGCTAAAAGACGTAGTGACGCAGGGCGCGGCGATCGGGCAGCTGATCGTCCAGTATGAAGAAACCGATTGGGAGTTTTTAAAAAGACTGGCGTCTCATTTTCATACCGGACTGGTCACCGACGTGCATCTTGCCGGGCCCGGATGTTATGTTGGAGCGCAAAATCATGGAACCCTGACATTGGACGCATTCAATTATACCGTCAAACAACATGCGGCAAAATATTTAACCTTATCGCAAAACGGCGTTCCGGGATTACGGGAACAGGATTTTATTTATTATCAGGCAGATGCCTATGTACCGGCGGATCTGGGGGATGAAGTAAGGTTTCAGGGTCAAACACTGTATGTGTATCAGGTCAGCGGGCGCGTAGAAAAAGGTATTTTCCTGTTCCATTTGACCTTGACGACAAAAAACGGAATGAGCCAGCCATATCGGCTGCATGATAGAATTGCCGGAAGCTCTGTGAATGCGAAGATTACAGAAATACAAAATGACCGGGTAAAAGTTTCGATGGAAATCGACCAGGTTTGCGGGCATTCTCCCGGAACATTATGCTTTTTCCCGTATTCTACAATTTATTCTTCCCAGGACGGCAGCGGATGGTATTGTATGCCGGAAATCGGGGATCATGTGCGGATTTATTTTCCGGACGGTATCGAAGAGCACGGCTATGCCATCAGTTCCGTGCATGAAGAAGTAGATCCCACCCTGCAGCAGGGCGCAGGCCAAAATTCGGACAGCCAGGCGCAAAGTTCCGGCAGCGGCAGCGGAGGCGCTTCCGGAGGCGGTTACAGCGGACAGAGGGACGATCCGAGCGTCAAATCTCTCCGGAATAAAGACGGAAAAGAAATTCGGCTGACGCCTGACGGAATTTACATCATGGCAGACGGTACGACGATTACGTTGACCGACGATGGAGGCGTTTCGATTGTCAGCGACCAGAACATTGAATTTAAGTCGGATAAAAGCATTGTCCTATGCGCGGAAGAGGACGTAAAGGTGATCGGGCTTACCGGAGTGGACGTCAGCTGCAACGAAACGGCGTCTATGAAAATCAAAGAAGATGTCGAAATAACCGGACAAGAAGTAAAATCCAATTAAATATGGGGGTGAAGCGGGTGCAGGGATATGACTTGCAGAAGAAAAGCAAGGAATTAGCCGTTTTACTGGACGAGTACATAAAACACAAATTTGAACCATTAACGGCAAAGTTTTTGGACTGTTTTCTGGCATATTGTGAAAAAATTTCTCAAATGCAGGAACAGGGGGAAAAAGGAGCGATTGCGTATCTTCATTTTTCTGTCCTGAAAACTAACCTTTTATTAAAAAAACATGAAATCCGAATGGATGCGTATGATGAAAACTGGTATTTGGATCCCGTGGAGTGCAGCGGCAGTTATCCGGTTGAGGAATTTTATTCCTATCTGGAACGCTACGGGGATATCGTAGAAGATCTGCGCAGGAAATCGGGCGGCACGGTAAGTCTCACAGAGGCGCAGCGGAGAGTATTTGAGGAAAGCAATCTTTATCTGTTTTATATTGCAGAGATGATCCGGGTGGGAATGCGGAAAGCGGTTCGTGAGGAAGCGTATCAAAACGTTCGGCGCGCCCCGTGTTTTACGGTTTGTATTGGCGGGTTTTTGGACCGGTTTGACGTTCTGTATAAAGAGGATCGGACGCAAAAAGACAGCGGAGAAGTGAAGCTGTATCTTCAGTCCGGAAATAAGAAGGTCTTTCGTTATGAAATCTGTGAAAATTTAGATTTGTCCGACGGAAATTATAAAGGACTGGAGTTTCAGTATGCATCTTTTGCAGGCTGCGATTTTACAAAGAGCAACTGGGAGAAGAGTAAGCTGGTCTTCGGTAATTTTCAGAATACCGTTTTTACCGATGCAAAGATGGAAAAAACGAAGATTTTTGATACGGATTTTTCCGGCGCAAAGTTAGAACGGGTCAGTTTTGCCGGGGCAAAATTAAAATACATTTCTTTCGCAAATGCGACGCTTTGCCGCGTCGATTTTTCCAAAGCGCTGCTGGCGGAGGAGATCAATTTTAAAGGTGCAAAGATGATAGAATGCAGACTCCCGTAACGATCGTTCTAAGATTTCTCTGCGCCTGGAAAGGGCGGCGCAGTGATCATAAAAAGGAGGAAGCAGACGGTGGATTATTTTATTATGAAAACAGAAAAGCAACTAATATAGACTCCAAATCCCAAATTCACATAGTGCATCTTGATGTTTATGGAGAGTGGGTTCTGGCAGACGAGGCGTTTTTTTTCAGAAAAAAGACAAGGACGCCGATTGTGTACGTCAAAGAATACGGCGGATTAAGCATAGAGTATGCGGATTACCTGGAAGATCCGGTTCCGTTGATTACGGATAAATTCCAGAAAATTTTACAGAAATATCAGCCGGACATGGCGCTTTTGCGCGTCATGCTGATTGAAAAAGAGTCGGGCAGGCAAAAGCCGTATTGTCTGATGCAGCCGCCGGAAATTCTGTGCGCAGACCGGGAAAAATCCGGATATGATGCGAGAGGCGTCCTGCAGGATTTTGTACTGGACGCGAAACAGGCGGGAAATCGAAGCATTTTTCTGGCAAAGGATTATAACAGACAGCTGGTGGTACGGTTAGATGCAGCGGAGAGCATATTGCGGAGGGAGCCGAACGGGATTTGGTTTGAACCGGTGCATACGGCGGAAAGGAGTGAGTGAAATGGCAGAGCAGAGAATGGAAGCAGAGGAGAGCACGGAAGATCAGGAAGTGCATTATCCTTATGTCGTGCGGGGAGCAACGATCTATTGTTCCTGCGGAACACATATGAGAAAACTGGATATGCCGGTATCCCACGGTTCGTATATCAGAGATCAGGCGATGATGAACAAAACAGATTGTAAAGTAGGGCTGGATCAGAACATTCCGCCTTTTGGGGCATGTCTGTCAGAATCTAAGGACGGGATCGACATTAAAATTGAAGATACAAAAGATTTGGTTCCTTTTACGGATGAAGAAGGTAATCCGATCGAGATGCCTGTGCCGATCGAGGGGAAATTGTGCGAACCCGATCTGGACAAGGAGTGGGCAGACGCACAGGAAGAAACGCTGGTAGACGGAAAGCCTGCCATTACGGTACAGTGCACGGTTACCTGTAAATACGGCGGGGTCATCGGCTTTATGGATGCCGGGCAGGGAGTGTATTGATATGCAAACGGTATCCGATTTTTATGCAAAGGAGGAGTAAGCAATGAGTGATGGCAAACGGTCTTTTCAGGAGATTTTGGATGAGTTCACACACGGACAGATTATAGTGGATTGTCCGTATCCGATTCAAATACTGGATGAGCTTGTAATTACCAGAAAGCTGAACCGGCATGGGCAGGTTCAGGTCAAAGGAATTTTATGGGAAGAAAAAGGCGGGGAATGTATCCGCCGAATGGGAAGCAGAGATCCGATTGTTGTTTCCGGCGATAATGGCTGCGGAAAAACAATTCTTTTTTCCGGCGTGATTATCGAGGCGAATGTGACTTACCGGGATCGTATTTACTATGTGGAGATCAAAGGCTCCTCCTGGAGCAGTTTATTGGATTATCAAGAAAAAAGCCGTTCGTTCCAGGATAAAAATATGAAATATGATACGTTGATCCGCCGGGTTTTAAAAGATTATCCGAAAGGCGCCTTTGTAAACGCTGCAAAGCCGTCCGATCGTTCGATCGGACAGTTTATTCTTCAATACCGGGAAACCGACTGGGAGTTCTGCAAACGGCTGGCAAGCCATTTTCAGACACAGTTGGTGGCGGATGTATCCGGAAGAGCGCCGAGATTTTGGTTCGGTTTGCCGAAAAATAACGGAGCATTAAAAAGCGTGGGAGAGGTTGTGGCAAAACGGGCGGCGGATCAGTATCAAAGAGCCATAGCCGCCGGTTTTTGCGTGCAGGAAGACCAGTTTGTCAAATATCACATAAAAAGCAAAGAACGTTTGGAACCGGGCGATATGGTAAGATACGAAGGGCGTCCGATGATCGTAGAGGAGAGCCGGATATTTCTGGAACAGGGAGCGCTTCGTTATGCTTATGTACTGGGGCTGGAAGCTTCTTTATCCGTACCAAAGCAAATGAATGCCAAAATCCAGGGGATTGCCCTGTTAGGAGAAGTTCTGGAACGGGAAAACCAGCGGGTGAAATTAAAATTAAAGATCGATGCAGCACAGGACGCCTCCGCTGCCTGCTGGTTTCCGTATGCCTCCGAAGCAAATAATTTATTTTATTGTATGCCGGAAATCGGGACGTCTATTTCGCTGTATTTTTCCGGAAGCGACGAGACCTGTGGAATTGCGATGAACGCCGTGCGCAAAAACGGCGGCAGCTGCGCCAAGACTTCCAATCCCAGCATGAAATATATGGGGATACCGGAAGGAAAAGAAATGAAACTGGGGATCGGCGATATCAGCTTTGAGGCGCATGAAAAGCTGTTTATGAAGATGGACGCCGGGAACGGCGTTTCGGTTCAAAGCCATGAGGAAATCAACATATTTACCAAACAAAAACTTCTTCTGGAAGCGCAGGAGATGATCAAAGTATTTGCCAAAACAGGAAATATTATCGTGGGGGCAAAAGAAGAATCATCCCTTTATCTGATTGGCGGAGCAGACGGCGACGCCCATGTCAAAGCCGGAAATAAACTGATTTATGAAGGCAGGAAAAAAGAACGCTTTACGGAACGCCTGAATGAAGCGATCGCTTATGAAGAAAAGAAACTGGACGTGGGGAAACTGCTGGGGAATATCTTAATCGGGCTTGCCGTAGTGGCTTTGGTCGCTGCAACGATTGCAACGGGCGGGGCGGCTCTGGCAGCCGCCGGCGTAGTTGCCCAGGCGACGGTGACTTCCGTGGTGACGGGAGCGGCGATCAGCGGAGCCATCGCGGTCGGCACAATGGCGGTATCGGACGTCATGCGGGGAGAGGTAAGCGACTGGCAGGACTATGCGCTCGCCGGTCTGGAGCCGTATCCGGCGCGATTTTGGGTATTAAGGCGCTGCAGGGAGCGAAGCTTCTTGCAAAAATGTTCATCAGCGGCGGCGTTTCTTTTTTGACGGATGCAATTTCTCAGGGGATCGATTACCTTTATTCCGGGAAAGCATACGATTGGAAGCAGGGTCTGCTCGCTTTTGGAATCGGATTTGCCATGCCCGCGATATCGGCAGGCATCCGCAAAGGCTATGAAAAGTTTATGCAGAAATTCGGCAAAAAAATACCCTGGTGGTGGGGCGGCGACGCCTGTAAATGGGGCGGCGACCCGGTCGATCTGGTCAGCGGAAATGTGGTGTATGATACGGTCGATTTTGAATTGCCGGGACCTCTGCCGCTGCAGTGGCGGCGGATCTGGTGCAGCGCCAGCCAGATTATGGGGCATCTGGGACACGGGACGCGTTATAATTATGAAATGGGGCTGGAGGTATCGGAAGAGGAGCACTTTGTCACGGTGTTTTTAAACGACGGGCGCGTCTGCATGTTTCCTGACATTTTGGCAGGAGAAGAGATATTCAGTGATGAAAATAAACTGCTGCTGAGAAGAAAAGAGGATCATTATCAACTATTTGATCCGCAGACCAGGTATACGTATCTGCTCTATCCAAGTGAAAACGGGTATTTTACATATAAGCTTACCAAAATGCACAATCCGCAGGGACACCAGATCCAATTTTTCTATGACAGCAGCGGTTATCTGTGCCGGATGACAGACAGCGCAGGCAGGAAACTGGACGTTGCGACCAATCCGCAGGGACGCATCACACAGGTGGCTTTGAAAGAAGAGGGCGGGCATTCAGGCTCGCATGTACTGGTCCGTTATGCTTATAATACAGAGCAGGATTTAGTAACGATTACGGATGCCGTTGGTGCGGATACTTGTTTGAAATACCGGAATCATTTGATGATAAGAAAAACAGACCGGAACCGAAATTCCTTCTATTGGGAGTATGACCGTTATGAAGACGGAGCAAGGGCGGTAAAAACCTGGGGTGATGAAGGAATTTTAAGTTTGTGGATTGATTATTATGATGAAGAAAGATATAATGTTGTCAGAACGGATAAAGACAGTTTGCCCAGCGAATATCATTACAATGAAAACATGCTCTGTACGAAAATCGTGTATCCGGATTTGACGGAAACAAGGGAAACATACAATGACCGTTATCAACTGGTGAACGAGGTGGACGAAGAGGGGCGCATCACGGCGTACCGGTACAACGACTGGTCGCAGGTTACCGCCGTCACACTGGCAGACGCAGGCAAAGTATGCTTTTCGTATGATACGGACGGGCGTCTGGTGGAAGTTACGGATCCGGAAGGAGGCAGCAGGAAATGGATCTACCGGGAGGATGAAACGCTGGAGAAAACCGTGGATGAAGCGGGCGTCGAAACCGTTTATCACTATAATACGGATAAGCTGGTGGAAACCGTAACCTATGCAAATCAGGCGGAAGTTCGTTTGGAGTATGATCCTCATTACAACCTGAGCAAAGTTACCCTGCCAGACGGCAGCTCTTCTTCCTGGGAATATGACCAAAGGGGAAACTGCCTGACGGAGAAGAACCCTATGGGCGGAGTGGATGTTTATCGGTATGACGCGTTAAACCGTTTGGTGAAGGCCAGTCTGGCGGATGGAAATGAAGTTCGGTTTGCTTATGACGGCTATGACGATGTGATCCATGCGAAGGATCGGCTGAGTGAAGTGGACTTTACGTATACGGCGCTGGGCAGCCTGTTGTCCAGGACACAGGGCGGCCGTAAAATCGCATATGCATATAACCGCCAGGAGGAACTCGTTTCGATTACGAATGAAATAGGAGAAACCTACCGGTTTGAACGGGATGCGAAAGGGAATATTGTCAAAGAAGAGGGGTACGATGGCCTGGTTCGCACTTATGAACGGGATGCTTCCGGGCTGGTCACGAAGATAAACCGTCCCGGAAACAGGTTTACAAAATACCGCTACGATAAGCTGGGACGGGTCATCCGAACCGATTATCATGATAAAAGCTATGAGATTTTTACCTACAATAAGAACGGCGCTTTGACAGAAGCGGAAAATGAGTATACGAAGATAAAGCTGGAACGCGACGCATTGGGAAGGATTATAAAAGAGTGGCAGGATGGTCATTGGATCTTGGTTCAGTATGATGAGATGGGAAATCGGACACAGACAAAGAGCAGCTTTGGCGCGAACATCCTTACCCGGCGGAATCAGATGGGACAAGTCAC
>OFHA01000545.1_pt1 | contig 32270 bp, 35 predicted proteins | sample 1521891 | NCBI WGS metagenome assembly OFHA01 (sample SAMEA3504089, study PRJEB24116) | mouse gut metagenome | biome: mouse gut; feature: mouse-associated habitat; material: faeces | place: Denmark | collected 2011
TCTTCCTTTACTATATCAAATTTTATTCCCTTTATTTTCATATGAGATATCAATTGTTCACTTGTTTTAAGCAATTTCATAGGAATTCTCCTTTGTACTTTTTATCATTATACAATATAATCAATGACAATAAAAGACATTTTTCGGTACCATATCTCCTCTTGGAGAATTTAGAATCCTGATTTTTCAACATTATTTATGCATTTGTAAGTTACGTGTCAGTTACCCATAATGATTTATAAAATCACACGATGATTTTTATAAGATTTTTACTCCATATCTGCCACAAATTTTTCATACCACTTCGGCACATTATGCGAAACCCTAACCAGATTTCCATTTTTATATATTGCAAACCTGTGAAATTCTATCGTGTTATCAAAGAATACTGCCAGATTGCTTTCCGGCAAAGCCTTTTTCAAATTATCAAATGTCTCCACATATCCTCTTTTCTTTGCTTTTGCTATATTGCTTAAAATGGATTTCCCACATAATGTAATCTCCTGATTAAATGTAATGCCCTCATCAAAAACCTATTTATCTTCTTTACCGCCATTTTTCCCGCAGTCATAATGTCAGTCATTTTTCTCCAATCGCCAAATTCTCTCAATATCTCATAAAGAGATTCCTTTCGATTACCTGCCTCTGTTTCTTTTGCAGGAGAAAATCACCAACCATTTCATAAAAACTTCTTTGTTCTTCCGTTTCAGCCTCCAGTACAAGCTGTAAAGTGTCTTCCGGCTGCAGTTTTTGTATATCTTCATAGATTTTTTCATATTTCTTAACATCGCACATAACAGCACCTCATAGTTCGTATTACATTAAATTTATTATACCCCTAATCTCCTGAAAAGTTAAATAAAAAACTCTGCAGGAAAACCTGCGGAGTCCATATTCTTGAATCTGTATAATTATTCTGCTTATCTCTTGGATAGTTTCAAATGCCTAAAATACGGCATTTTCAAGCAATTTGTCAGTTACTTGCCAGTTATCCATATGATTTCATATTATCACATACCCTCCGGTCAAATACTTCTTATACTATGCAATGGCTTCCTGCACATGTGGCAATGCATATAATGTGTCCGGATCAATATCAAGACAGGTTGTATCATCCCAATTTCCACTGATATCCCATGCAAGTGTGTCGTTCATCACTGTACATCTATCCAAAAATATTTCTATTTCTTTTAAACAGCAAAACGCCCCTTTTTCAATCATCTGTGACATATCATAATTTACTATTTTTCCATCTTCAAAATATACATATACTGAATAATCCTGCATTGGAATAACCTGCACCACCTTTGGAAACATACTATCACCTCCGTTACACTAATGGGTTAATTCTGTTCAACGGTTTTCCATCTTTTGATAATTCCCAATTTTGCATTAATTCATCCTGATGGAGAACACACCATGCCAAAATCAGCTTTAACTGCCTTGACGGTAATGCCCCCTTAATCACCCTTGCTTCGTCAATTCTAATAATTGCTTTATTTCCATTATATTCAGCATGAAAATGCGGCGGGTTATGATCGTCATAATACATTGTAACTCGTATTCCGTAAAACAATGATATTTCTGGCATTACTTAATTCCTCCATTCTTTTTCGATTCAATATAAGTATATCATAATCAGTCTCGCGAAAAAACCCACAAACAAAATCTGTCTGTGGGTTCCATATTTCCTGCTTGCAAATAACTGCTTATCTCAAGAGAAATTATCTCTTACTGAACTGCGGAGCACGACGTGCTGCTTTGAGGCCGTATTTCTTTCTCTCCTTCATTCTCGGATCACGAGTCAGAAATCCTGCAGATTTCAGAATCGGTCTGTAGTCTGCATCTGCCTGCAGAAGAGCTCTGGAAATACCATGACGGATGGCGCCTGCCTGACCGGTATATCCGCCGCCTTTTACATTTACCTGAATGTCAAATTTATCAACAGTATCTGTTGCCACCAGAGGCTGGCGTACAATAACCTTCAGGGTTTCCAGACCCAGATACTCATCAATATCTCTTTTATTAATCGTAACTTTGCCGGTTCCCGGTACCAGGTATACTCTGGCAATTGATTTTTTTCTTCTTCCTGTTCCGTAATACTTTGTATCAGCCATCTTTTTCTACCTCCTGATTAAAATGTTAATGCTTCTGGTTTCTGAGCCTGATGTTTGTGTTCCGGTCCTGCGTAGACAAATAATTTCTTATACATCTGTCTTCCCAAAGGTCCTTTCGGAAGCATTCCCTTCACAGCAAGTTCGATGACTCTTTCCGGTTTGTCTGCTAACATCTCTTTTAATGTGGTTTCTTTCATTCCACCCACATACTCGGAGTGATGGTAATAAATCTTCTGGGCTAATTTTTTACCGGTTACTTTCACCTTGTCTGCATTGACAACGACTACATAGTCCCCGGTGTCCATATGGGGAGTAAAGATGGGTTTGTGTTTTCCTCTTAATACTCTCGCTACTTCTGATGCCAAACGTCCCAGTGTCTTTCCTTCAGCATCAACTACATACCATTTTCTTTCAATTGTTGCCGGGCTGGCCATAAAAGTTTTCATCGAATGTTACCTCCTGGAATTTTACAATGTTACTCTGATATCCGGATGCCGTCCGAAATTATAAGAAATTCATCCGAACTATCCTTTTCACACCATTTACATTTTTCTTTGTACATCAAAGCAAAAACGCTTCGCCGGAGAAAGGCTTGCATTTCTCACTTGCCATACTGTCTCATTATATTACAGAGCTTTTCCGGTGTCAATTCCTTTTTGGAATTTCTATTCCGGAATTACAGCAGTCCGGCCTGTATTCCGTGCACATTCACGGTAGATGGTTCGTGCAGACACAGGCCATGGCTGAACTGTTATCTAAAATTTTCCCACCTTAAACTGCCGGATCAGATCCCGCAGAGATTCCGCCTGAGCAGTCATTTCATGACTGGAAGAGGCACATTCTTCAGAAGTTTCCGAATTTATCTGAACCACATGGTTAATCTGGTCCACACCATGGTTAATCTGATCCACTGCACTGGCCTGCTCTTTTGAAGCCTCTGCAATCAGATTCACTTTCCGGATAATGGTCCGGGCCCCCTGCACTACATGCTGGAGCTGCTCTGCCGTCTCGTTGGCTGTGTCCATTCCGCTCTTAACTGCACGCACGGATTCTTCAATCAGTGCTGTGGATTCGGTGGCTGCCTCCGCACTCTGAGCTGCCAGAAGAGATACCTGGTCAGCAACCACTGCAAATCCTTTTCCGGCTTCTCCTGCCCGTGCCGCTTCGATAGAAGCATTTAAAGCCAGCAGATTGGTCTGGCTTGCAATCTCATTGATGGTTGCAATGATTTTACTGATTTCATCGGAAGATTCTCCGATACGGTTCATGGATTCCACCATTTCCTGCATCTTTCCATTGCTGTGTTCCAGTTCCTGCCCCACCTGCTGCACTTCCCTGCTGATATCAATGGCTTCCTTTGCATTTCGGTCAATCTGACCGGAAACATTCTCAATAGTAGCGGAAAGTTCCTGGGTAACGCCTGCCTGCTCGGAAGCGCCTTCTGCCAGATCTGTGGAATTTACCGAAATTCTCTCAGAAGCTATTGTCACCTGATTTGCCACAGACTGGACATTTTTCACCATATCGGCCATATTTTTTTCAAAATGCATAAAGGAATCTTCAATTCCCATAAAATCCCCACGATACTCCACATTGGCCTGTACGTCAAAATTTCCCTGGGAAAATTCTTTCATGGCCCGGTCAATATCCTCCACATAATCCCAGAGCCTTCCGATTGAACTTCTCAGAGCATGGGCCAGTTTACCGATTTCATCATCATTTCTGTATGTAATTTCCGTGTGAAGATTTCCTCTGGACAGATCAATGGCTGCTCCTTCAATTTCTTTCAGAGGCACCACAATGGTATCCACAATCCGATTTCCCACTTTCATGGCTGTAAAAACAGCAAGGCCCAGGATCAGCACCATAATCACAATAACCAACACAATGGTTCCTTTGACTGTGCTTATGGATGCTTCTTTCTGCAGATTGGTGGCGGCATCAATCTCTTTCGCAATTTCCACCGCCTCCCGGAGCATGGGGGTACATTCTGATACAATCAGTCTGATTCCTTCTTCTTTGTTTCCCGCCTCCAGCTCTCCTATAATACGGTCGCCCATTTCCATCCAGCTGTGAATGGCGTCCTCATACTCCTGATTTAACTGGCTGTGAATAGCGTCTGATGCTTTCAGGTCCTTCAGCGCCTCTTCAATCGCTGCCATTCCTTCCTGCACATTTCCTTTGTATTCCTTAAACAATTCCGGATCATCGCTTAATGCCATTTCCCGAATATATCTTGCAGAAGTATTTGTCTCAATTCTGCAGTTTTTCACCGCAGTATCGGCGGCCTGGTCTCTATTAATATAAGAATTCATTTTTCCCTGCACAAGGAAAAGCCCCACAATGGCGCAGACTGTAATGACCACCATCAGACCGATCACCATACTGTACCCATATTGCAGCCTTTCCTTTATCTTCATCTTATCCATCTTCTTTAGCATGCAGTTTACGCTCCTTTCTTTTTCGGCATCCTCTGCCGGATCTGATTTTCCTGACGGACAGTACACGATTATAAAAATTATATCTGGATATATTTAAAATTTCAACCGTTTTTTTCCAATTCTGCGGAAATTTCATTCTTATATAAAATGCCTGTCATGGTAAGTCCATGGGCCGGTGCGGTGGGCCCTGCCAGTCTCCGGTCTTTCCCTTCCAGTATCCCTGGCATGTCCTCCGGATCCAGCTCCCCGCTCCCTGCGCAAATCAGTGTTCCTGCAATAATTCTTACCATATTATAGAGAAAGCCTGTTCCGATTACCCGGATGGTGATAATACCCTCCGGAGATTTTCTCACCTCACAGGACAGAATCCGGCGTACCGTATGTTCCACATCTGTTTTCACAGAACAGAAACTTTTAAAATCATGTTCTCCTACCAGATAATCTGCTGCCTGCTGCATTTTCTTCACATCCAGATTGCGGTAACAGAAATAAGTATCCCGGCGCAGGGTGGGCATCGGGATTTTTCGGTTTAATATTCTGTATTCATATGTTTTCTCACTGTAACAGCGGCGGGGATGGAAATCCTCTGCCACCTGACAGGAGCTTTGTACCACAATGTCCTCCGGCAGCCTCTGGTTCAGTGCAAGGCAGATTTTATCGGCGGGAATCCTGGTTTCCGTATCGAACACAGCCACGTTTCCCAGAGAATGTACCCCGGAATCCGTCCGGCTGGCTCCAGTCACCTGAATATCCTCTCCCAGAAGTTCTGAAAGACTGCGGTTTAACACTTCTTCTATGGTAATTCCGCTGGGCTGTACCTGCCAGCCGCAGTAATCTGTGCCGTCATAGGCAACCACAAGTTTTATCCGTTTCACAATATTTCTCCTGCTGATCAGAAATTCCGATTCTCTGACTCTTATTCCTTTATGGTTTATAACAGTATCCGCAGCAAAATGACACCTGTAAAATATCCTGCAATCACCAGGTAAGCAGCACCGTCTCTGCCCGTATATTTTAAAGGATTCATTTTTGTCCGTCCTTCCCCGCCCTGATAACAGCGGGCCTCCATGGCCAGTGCAAGATCGTTTGCCCGCCGGAATGCAGAAATAAACAGCGGCACCAGTAAAGGCACCATGGCCTTTATCCGCCGGATAAGATTTCCGCTCTCAAAATCTGCGCCTCTGGCAAGCTGCGCTTTCATAATTTTGTCTGTTTCTTCAATCAGAACAGGAATAAACCGCAGAGCAATGGACATAATCATGGCAATTTCATGTACGGGAATTCTGATTTTATTCAAAGGCCTCAAAGCCTTTTCCAGTCCGTCCGTCAGCTGATTGGGCGTGGTGGTCAGTGTCAGCACAGAGCTTCCCAGAATCAGAAAGCTCAGGCGGACTACCATAAATCCTGCGCTTTTCAACCCTTCCTCTGTAATGCGGAATATCCAGAAAGACACCACAGGCTCTCCCGGCGTCCGAAACAGATTGAACATTGCTGTCATAATCAGAATCACCCAGATTGCCTTCAGGCCCTTTACCATATACCGGAAAGGCACATGGGACAGCCAGACCAGGGCAATCAGGCCCAGTGTAACTGCCGCAAGTCCCGCCGGCCCGCGAAACAGAAACAGGGACAGCACATAGATCAGCGTCCCCATCAGCTTCACTCTGGGGTCCAGACTGTGCAGAAGGGATTTGGAAGGATAATATTGTCCGATGGTAATATCTCTAATCATAATTTTTTCTCATTATCTTTCAGAAAGTTTTCCTGTGATATTCTCTGCTGCTTTCCGGCCAGGACCTGCAAAATGGAATCCTTCGCCTCCTCAACTGTGATGGCGTCCGCATTTACCGGCAGGCCCCGTTCCTGCAGCTGGTGCATCAGATATGTGACCTGAGGAGCCCCAAGGCCCACTGCTTCCAGTTCCCGGTAATGGCGGAACACCTCCTGAGGCGTACCGTCAAACAGAATGCTCCCCTGATTCATAACAATCATCCGGCTTACATAATTTGCCACATCTTCCATACTGTGGGACACCAGGATAATTGTCATATTCAGTTCCCGGTGCATGGCTGCCACCTGGTCCAGTATCTCATCCCGACCTTTTGGATCCAGCCCGGCTGTGGGTTCGTCCAGTATCAGCACCTCCGGTTTCATGGCCAGGACTCCGGCAATGGCCGCCCGGCGCTTCTGGCCCCCGGAAAGTTCAAAGGGAGAACGATACCAGTATTCTTCTTCCAGCCCCGCACTGCGCAGAGCTGTAAATGCCCGGAGTTCTGCCTCCTTGGAAGATAGTCCAAGATTTTTGGGGCCAAAGCACACATCTGCAAACACTGTACTCTCGAACAGCTGATGTTCCGGATACTGAAAAACCAGCCCTACTTTCCCGCGCAGTTCTTTCCGGTCATAATCTTCCTCGCAGATGTCCCTTCCATTATAGTAAATCCCTCCGGAGGTGGCCCGCAGAAGTCCGTTCAAATGCTGAATCAGAGTGGATTTCCCGGAGCCGGTATGTCCAACCAGCCCGATAAACTCACCATCCTGAATTTTCAGATTGATGTTATTCAGAGCCTGCATTTCGTATGCGGTCTTCTGGCTGTACACATAATTGACTTTATCTAATATAATTGACATAATGCTTCCACCAGCTCCTGTCCTGTGAGAATCCCTTCCGGCACCTGCAGTCCGGCTTTCCGCAGTTCATACGCCAGCAGCGTAATCTGAGGCACGTCCAGACGGCAGGATTTCAGGGTATCCACCTGAGAAAAAATCTCACGGGGCGTTCCCTGCATCACAACTTTTCCACGATCCATCACATACACTTTATGGGCACGGATCACCTCTTCCATATAGTGGGTAATCAGAATCACCGTTATCCCCTTTTCCCGGTTCAGCCGCTCCACGGCATTCATCACTTCTTTTCTTCCGTTGGGATCCAGCATGGCTGTAGGCTCATCCAGTACAATGCATTTTGGCTCCATGGCCATGACTCCTGCAATAGCCACCCTCTGTTTCTGGCCCCCGGAAAGTTTATTGGGAGAATGCTTCCGGTAAGAGAGCATCCCTGTGGAATGAAGGCTGCTCTCCACCCGGTTTCGGATTTCTTCGGAAGGAACCCCCAGATTTTCCGGTCCAAAAGCCACGTCTTCTTCCACCACGCTGGCAACCATCTGATTATCAGGATTCTGAAATACCATTCCGGCACTCCGGCGGATTTCCCACAGATACTGTTCATCCTGAGCATCCTTTCCGTCAATCCACAATGTCCCCTCTCCGGCTCGCAGCAGCACATTGAGATGTTTGGCCAGCGTGGATTTCCCTGATCCGTTATGTCCTAAAATGGCCACAAATTCCCCCTGTTTTATATCCAGATTCACACCGTCCAGAGCTGTGAGGATTCCCTCCACATTGCCTTCCTCGTCGCGCCTGATATATTCAAATATTAATTTTCTTGCTTCTATGAAATTCATCGGTCACTCCTCCCAGCTCAGCCGGTGAAGCTCTCCCTGCAGCTTCAGACCGGCAAACCGGTTCTGCCGCAGCGCTTCATACAGAATAACTGCCGCGGAATTGGAGAGATTCAGGGAACGGGTTTCTCCCAGCATGGGAATCCGCACACAGGTATCTTCGTATTCTTTCAAAATCTCCTCGGGAATTCCGGCGCTTTCTTTTCCGAACATAATATAACAGTCCGGCTCATAACTGGCCTCTGTATAGACCTGGCGGCTTTTTGTGGTGGCCATGTAAATTCTGGCGCCCGGATTTTTCTGCAGAAAATCCTTCCAGTTCACATAGCGGGTCACATCCAGTTCCTTCCAGTAATCCATCCCTGACCGTCTGACCGCTTTTTCCGAAAGCTGGAAGCCCAGGGGTTCAATTAAGTGGAGTCTGGTGCCTGTAGCCACGCAGGTACGCCCGATATTCCCCGTATTTGCCGGAATTTCCGGTTCATAAAGTACAAGATTCAGTCCCGCCATTACTGTTTCCTCTCCCGCAGTTTTCGGATAAAAGACTCCATCCGATCCAGGGCTTCTTTCAGGCTTTCCAGAGAATAGGCGTAGGAAATTCTTAAAAATCCTTCTCCGCAGTCTCCAAAAGCAGTCCCTGGCACCACCACCACCTTTTCTTCCTGCAGCATTCTGGTGGCAAATTCTTCAGACGTCATACCAAACTCCTGAATACAGGGAAAAGCGTAAAAAGCACCGTAAGGCTCAAAACACCGGAGCCCCATTTCCCGAAACCGGTGCATCAGATACCGGCGCCTTCCATTGTATTCCTCCCGCATGGCCGCCACATCTGCGTCTCCGTTCCGCACAGCGTCCACCGCCGCATACTGACTGGTGGTGGGAGCGCACATTATAGCGTACTGATGGATTTTCAGCATCTGCTCCAGTATGTTCCGGGGCGCACAGGCATAGCCCAGACGCCAGCCAGTCATGGCATAGGCTTTGGAAAATCCGTTAATCAGTACGGTACGCTCACGCATGCCTGGAAGAGAGGCTATGGTCACATGGTCCTGTCCTTCCAGATATGTAAGTTCTCCGTAAATTTCATCACTCAGCACAAAAAGATCATGCTTTTTTATCACCTCGCTGATGGCTTCCAGATCTTCCCGTTCCATAATGGCTCCCGTGGGATTATTTGGAAAAGGAAGTACCAGCAGCTTTGTTCTCGGCGTAACAGCATCCTCCAGTTCCTGGGCTGTAAGCCGGAAATTATGTTCTTCTTTCAGATTGATAATAACCTGGACTCCATCGGCCAGCTTTGCACAGGGCCCATAGGAAACATAACTGGGCTGGGGCACCAGAACCTCGTCTCCTGGATCCAGCATGGCACGCATGGCAATGTCTATGGCCTCGCTGCCGCCCACTGTTATCATCATTTCCGTATCATAGTCATAGGAAACCTGAAACCTCCGCTCCAGATATTTCGCGATTTCCATTTTCAGTTCCTTCAATCCCGCATTGGAAGTATAGGAAGTCCTTCCCTTTTCCAGAGAATAAATTCCCTCATCCCGAATGTGCCAGGGGGTGTCAAAATCCGGTTCTCCCACCCCCAGAGAAATCACGTCTTCCATTTCTGCGGCAATATCGAAAAATTTCCGTATTCCGGAAAAAGGAATTTCCACAATGCGTTCTGATAAGGGATTTCTCATTAGCTCACCAACATCCTTTCATCTTCCCTGGGTTTCGCAATTACCGTTCCGTGGTCTTTGTACTTTTTCAGAATAAAGTTGGTTTTGGTACTCAGTACGGATTCCAGGGGTGAAAGTTTATCAGATACAAACTGGGCCACCTCCCGCAGCGTCTTCCCTTCCAGGGTTACCAGCAGATCATAGCCGCCGGAAATCAGATATACTGCATTTACCTCCGGATAGTTGTACACCCGCTCGGCAATGCTGTCAAATCCTCTTCCCCTCTGGGGGGTTACCCGTACTTCTATCAGTGCGTTTACCTTTTCGATACTGGTTTTCTCCCAGTCAATCAGCGTGTGGTATCCGCAGATAATCCGCTCTTCTTCCATGGCAGCCATTTCATTTGCCACAGCAGCTTCGTCCACTCCCAGCATAATGGCCAGCTCTTTTAAATCCACTCTGCTGTTTTTTTCTATAAAAGTCAGAATTTTCTCTCTCATTTCCATACCTCCATCCTTCCTACACCACTTTGTAGAGCTCATCGGTTTTGGGCGGCTCCAGAAATCTTTTCTCTTCTTCATTGAACAGAATGCGGTCGTTGCCGGATACTGCCTTGCCGATGACTGCTCCGTGAATCCCCTGTTTTTCCAGTTCTCTCATCAGCATGTTTCCATCCGGCGAAGCCATCAGCATACATCCGCTGGAAATCAGCTCATAGGGATTTATATTAAAAAATTCACAGATTTCTATGGTTTCCTGTTTCACAGGTATTTTTTTCAAATCTATTTCCAGTCCGACGCCGGAGCTTTCCGCCAGTTCCCAGAGGGCGCCGAAAATCCCTCCCTCAGTCACATCATGCATGGCGCTGACGCCGGACTTGACGGCCGCTGCGGCCTCCGGCAGTACCGACAGATAACAGTCAAATTCCTGGGCTGTTTTCACCAGCGCCGCAGGATACCGGTTCAGCAGCTCCGTTTCCTTTTCCTTTGCAATGATGGAGGTTCCTTCCAGCCCAATCCATTTGCTGACCAGTATATCATCTCCCGGCCGGGCTCCTGCTGTAGACACCAGTTTTCCCGTTTTTGCCTTTCCCACGCCGCAGACGTTTACCAGGGGCTGGCGGACAGCTCTGGTAACTTCCGTATGCCCTCCCATAATCTGCACCTTTGCCTGGGCGCAGACAACCTCCATCTGGCCCATAATCTTTTTCAGTTCTCCTTCTTCAGATTCTTCCGGAAGAAGAATGGTGAGCATTACCCCTATGGGCTCTGCCCCTGCGGAAGCCAGATCATTCATGGTAATATGAATGGCAAGATTTCCAATATCTGTGGCAGTCCCCGTTATGGGATCTGTGGAAATCACAAACACCTCATCTTCTGCCAGCTTCACAGCAGCGCAGTCCTCTCCCACGCCGGCTCCCAACACAACTTCTTCCCGCTTTGTATGGATTTGTTTCAATACGGAACGTTTCAATACGCTTTCCGGAATCTTTCCTGTTTTCATGTCCTCAACCCTTCTGACTACGATAAGGCTGTCTCACTACTGAAACAGCCTTATCTTTCTCTCTTCTATAACCGATTATTCTTCGTCGTCCCCGGTATCATCATCTTTTCCGTCGTCTCCGCCATCATCGTCATTTTTTTCTTTGTCTTTATCCTTGTCTTTATCTTTGTCCTTGTCTTTATCTTCGTCTTTGTCTTTATCTTTGTCCTTGTCTTTATCCTTGTTCTTTTCCTGTTCCTGCTGGGCTGCCGCTGCCGCCGCTGCATCAGCCTCTGCCTGCTGCTGGGCCGCCACTGCTGCATCGTTCCACTGGGCTGCCGCCGCATTGATGGCGCCTTCATCCTGAGAACCAATGGCCGCGTTCATGGCATTCACCGCATCGGGACTGGCGGAAGCTGTCCCCACTGCCACAATTCTGGGAGAAGGTTTATAGGTGCTCTTGTTGAATATTTCCCGGCTCTGCTCCACGCCGTTTACCTTTACAACCTTCCACAGCTGGGCCGTATAACCGGTGTGTGAAGACTGGGTCTGGCTCATATATCCAATGGGCTGTCCCGGGGCCGCCTGATACTGGGTACCTGGCTCTGTGGTGGACAGTGTCTCGCTGACAAAGCTGATTTCCCGGCCGGGATCTCTGGTTTCCTCTCCGAATATATTAAAATAAAGGGATCGTCCGGAGGTATAGCCTTCAATATAAATGGGCGCCTTTGTATTGTTGACAAACTTTAAATCTTTGTATGTTCCTGCAATGGCCGCGTCAGCGGAAGGATCTACATAGTTTACAATCATGGAATGATTGAACCGCTCAGTCACTTCCAGTTCTGCACGAATCACCGCATTGTACAGGGTAGTTGATACCTGACAGATACCGCCACCATATGTTTCCACTGTAGTTCCGTTTTCATAGGAACCTGCCAGTTCATATCCGTTTTCCGGTTCAAAGGGGCTGACCGCCTCGTATACGGAAAAGCTGTCCCCCGGATAGATAACGGAACCGTTAATCTTGGAAGCCCCGTTCTCCACATTTTTGGAACGTCCGGCTCCGGAACTTGAATAGGACGTATTAAATCCTCCCAGCAGATCCTGTACTTTACTGAGTTCCTCTTCGGTTCCCTTCGGATCTACCACATCTGCTGCAATCTCAACGCTTCCGGATTCTCCATTCCACTCCAGAGAAAAATATTTCTCCAGAATTTCCACAGATTCCTCCACATTCACCGTAACACCCTGGCTGCCCGGAATTACCGTAAAGGAATTGTTTTCTCTGGTGAGTCCTGCATTTTCTGCCTCTGTATTCAGAAGTTCCGCATTGTTTTCCAGAACTTTTTCCACCATCTGAGTATCTACCTGAAAAGCCAGTTCATATTTCTTATCTTCATTTTCCAGATCTTTCATGGCCTTATAACGGGTAATCAGATTACCGCTTTTGCCAAGAGATACCGCTTCTGTTACAATATCCGGATTTCCCCAGGAAATCCCCATCTGGGAAACGGGCACCTGTACGGTATTCTTACCGGCCTGCAGGGTAATGGTTTCACTGTTCAGTTCGTCCACATATTCCTCCACTGCCGCTTTCGCTTCTTCCTGGGTCATGCCGCCCACAGCAATATCACCGAAATACACCCGTCCCGGAATGGTATCCGTCTCCTTTGTCTCTGCATCCACCGGAATCGTAATTACCGCAGCCAGTGTCAGCACCAGAACCGCGCCGGCAGCTGAAAGATACTTTTTCCAATTTCTTTTCATAATCTATTCTCCTGCTATCATGCTTCGTTAAACTTCTACCTTTTTAATTTTATCATAAAAATGCGATTTTTCAAGATACGAAACCACGAATTTCATTGACATAATACCGCTCTTTCTGTATATTATGAACAGGTGAACAATTATACAAATGCTGAAAGAAATACGGAAATCACCATGGATGCCACCAGAATCAGAGCAACAATTGCGGCAAATGTCTTTTTCGTTTTCGGATTATTAAAATTCAACATCAGATTCACCTCCATTTCTGTAAGAGAAAGGAATCAGAGATTATGGGACTCCCTATTATCCTTGGCTGGACTTTAATTTTTATGCTTGTAGTTTCCTGGAAACGTCATAAAAGCAATCACTCCGACCCGGAAATCGAATTCTGGGAACGGGAAAACGCTGCAAATGCCACCAGAAAACAGGACATTTCCAATCTGAATTATGTGGATTTTACCGGCGTTTCCCTGCCCTTTGCCCTGTTTCAGGATGATTTTCTGCAACAGTGCGAAAAACAGGTTCTGAAACTGAAAGATGAAAAAATCCTGAACCTGACCGGCATCAGCAACACGGAACTGAAGTTAAATTACGGAGCTGCCAACCTGCCCCTGCTGACCCGGTACGATCAGAATTTCACTCTGCTGGTGCGGACCCTGAATTCCTGGGGGCACCGTCTGCAGGAACTTTCCCATACGGAAGAAGCCATTACCGTGCTGGCCTTTGCCGTATCCGTGGGAAGCGATATGAAATCCACCTATCAGCTTCTGGCCGAACTTTATCAGCAAAAGGGAAATACAGAAGCTCTTCGTTCTTTACAAAACAGTGCGGCCAGCCTGAATTCCCTGATGAAAGAACCTGTTCTGGCCATGCTGAAAAAAATGGACACACCGGAACTTCCTGGTAATTAAATTCTTTCCCATAAGTGTATTGCCCGTTACCTGGGAATTTTCCCGTAAGCTGCCAGAATCCTGTCTGTGATTCTGGAGGCTTCATTTCTGGTAAGGCTGTCTAACTCCACCTGCAGTTCAATATTATGCCAGCGTGCCAGTTCTTCCAGACGCTTTTTCTGCCTGGGAGAGGCAGGCCCCTGCCGTTTCACTTTATATTGCAATGGTTTTGGCCAAAAGGCCTCCGGCTCCTGAAATTCAAACCTTTCCTGTAAATATCGGAATAATTCCGCGGCAGCTTTAGCATCTTCCAGGGCCCGATGGTTCTGTTCACGGAAAATTCCCAGAAATTCACAGAGATAATCCAGTGTTTTTTTCTCTGCTTCCGGCAGGAATTTCCGGGCCAGCTTCAACGTATCAATTCCTTCTTTTTCAAAGGTTCCCCCATAATTCACAATGTACTGTTTCAGAAAACTGTAATCAAACAGAATATTATGGCCCACCAGAGGAAGCCCTTCTGAAAATTCCTGAAATTCCTTCACGGCTTCTTCTGTTTCACAGCCTTTCTGCGCCATTTCACCGGTGATTCCGGTGAGTTTTATAATCTCCTCTGAAAGCTCCATATGGGGGTTCACCATCCGGTGAAAAACCTGGTCTTCCCGTCCCTTCTCTACCTTCACCGCGCCAATTTCCAGGATTCGGTCCGTTCTGGCCTGCAGCCCGGTCATCTCCAAATCCACCACCACATAACTTTCGGGCATAACCTGCCTCCCCTCTGTCAGTTCTTTTTATCTTCCGCCTTACACAAATCACTCAGAAAGCATTCACTGCATTTTGGATTTCTGGCGGTACAGATACTTCTTCCCAGCGTAATAATCTGAATATTATATAAAATCCAGTGGTCTTTTGGAAGGGCTTTCATCAGATCATACTCCACTTTCACCGGATCTTCTTCTTTTGTCAGCCCCAGTCGTCTGGAAATCCGCTTCACATGGGTATCCACCACCACACTGGGCTCATTGTAAACATTGCCCCTGATTACATTTGCGGTTTTCCTGCCCACTCCTGGCAGAGAAGTGAGGTCTTCCAGACTTTCCGGCACCTGGCCGCCAAATTCCTCCACCAGTTTCCGGGCACAGAGAATGATGTTTCTGGCTTTATTATGATAAAATCCAATGGAATGAATGTCCTGTTCCAGTTCTTCCACATCTGCTGCCGCAAATTTTTCCAGGGTATCGTATTTCCGAAACAGATCCTTTGTCACAATATTAACCCTTGCATCGGTGCACTGTGCGCTCATAATCACCGCAATCAGAAGCTGCCATGGGTTATCATGATTCAGATAGCAGCGATATTCCCTGCCGTAGGCTTCGTCCAGCCGGTCCAGAATTTCTTTTGTTCGTTTCGTCATAGTTCCTCCCGTATTCTGTCATGGCATTTCTTCCTGTATTTTTATTACTTTTGCCTGCCTGCTCAGAATGTCCCGTTCTTCATAGAAAAACAGCCAGAGCTGCCCTCCTGTTGTTCTGCGGGGATATGCGGTAAGGGTTGCATTTTCAAGTATTTCTTCCATATCATGGAAAAAAAGCTCCAGATGGGACATTTTTCCCTTTTTACCGTATTTTCTGACCAGCTCCCGGCAGACCGGCCGGTCTTTCGCCCAGCCGGGACGGGTCTTGCAGTTCTCCCGTAAGTACAAATCAAAAATCAGCGTTTCCTGATAAAGCTCCGTGTGTTCCCCGTCCCTTTCTTCTGCAAATTCCAGCAGAATCTCACAGCGTCTCAGCCGGGAATGACTGACTGCCAGCAGTCCCCGGCTCTCATAAAATTTCCCCAGTTTCAGATAGAGTTCAAAAGGATTCTCCTCTGTCAGCTCCAGAACCTTCATGGTCTGTTCAAACTGCCCGCTGTTGTAATATACCTCCAGCATTTCCTCCACCAGTTTCAGATCCAGTATTTCCTCATAGGAAATCCAGTTGGTTGCCAGCACTTCATAAGGCGGACGTTTCCGGTAAAGGAGTCCGTATTTTTCCCGGTTTTCCTGCATCCGGGAGCCTTTCAGCACTTTCAGAAAACCCAGCTGGAGCTGCTGAGGTTTCCACTGATACACCTGACGGAAAGATTCCCCAAAGGTATGAAAATCTTCTTCCGGCAGTCCTGCAATCAAGTCCAGATGCTGATGGACATTTCCAGCCTGTCGTATTTTACCCACAGCCTTTTCCAGCCGTTCCATATCTGTGGTTCTGCAGATTTCCCGCAGGGTGGAAGGATGGGTGGACTGTACCCCGATTTCCAGCTGAATCAGTCCCGGCCGCATGGAGGCAATCAGAGCCAGTTCTTCTTCTGTCAGTAAATCTCCCGCTATCTCAAAATGGAAATTTGTTTTTCCATTATCATGGTCTTTCAGATACTGCCAGATTTCCAGGGCATGGCTGTGATTACAGTTAAAAGTCCGGTCCACAAATTTCACCTGGGGCACCTGATGATCCAGGAAAAACTGCAGTTCCTCCTTTACAAGGGAAAAGGAACGAAACCGCAGTTCTTTTTCTATAGAAGAAAGGCAGTAGCTGCAGGAAAAAGGACAGCCTCTGCTGGTCTCGTAATAGATAATTCTGTTCTCAAAATCTTCCAGCTGGTCATAGCAGAAAGGCAGTTCATCCATGGGCAGAACTTTTCGGGGCAGGGTCCGTATCAGCAGATTGTCCTGATTTCGAAATACCAGGCCCGCTGTCTGCTCCAGGGTATTTCCCCCTGTTCCCAGATAATAACCGCAGAGTTCCCGGAACGTTTCTTCTCCTTCACCGCACAGAACCCCGGCCACCATGGGATACTCTGTCAAAAACTCCTCCGGCTCATAAGAAACTTCCGGCCCTCCGGCCCAGATTGCCAGATCCGGCAGCAGTCTGTGCAAATCCGGAATCAGCTCCTGCACACAGGAAAAATTCCAGATATAACAGGAAAAGCACAGCACATCCGGTTTCTGTTTGTAAATTTCCTGCAGAATATAATCCGTCCGGTGATTGATGGTGTATTCTGCCAGACTGATCTGTTCTTTATATTCTTTCGCATGGGATTTCAGACTGTAAACCGCAAGGTTGGAATGAATATATTTTGCATTGATGGCCGCTAACAGAATCTTCATGTTCTTTTTCCTCCGAACTCCCGATATGCACTTACTATAACATCAATTCTGCCGGACAGCAAGGGCATTCTGCGGCAGGCCACGACAAACTCTTCCAGGTGCCTGATTGGACGTAACCCGATTACATACCTTTTCTTTCTCATTGATAATCTGTGTCCGGATACTGCTGCCATTTTCAATATACTCAAACTCCATTTCTTTGTGAAAGACCCCTCAATCACATAGGTTTTTGTTTACCTTGCGCAAAACATAGCTTTTAAATTTGTTTCATAACTTATTTTCAGGAGCCTTATTCAGAAAAATCATTGTCTTTGCCGTACCTGATGTCTTGTTTCCAGATTGTTTGTAATATATCCCCGTTCCCTTAGACCAGTGACAATTTCTGAGTAAATATCATTGCCATTTGGATCTTTGATTGTTACTATTAAAACAAATTCCTGAGAAGGAACATAAATGCCATTTCGAGCTGTCATATCAATACGGAGTTTCCATCCATCAGCAAGTTTAATACCCTTCTTCAGTTTTCTGTAATAAGATTTGACTGGACTCCACTTAAATCCGTGTTCAACCCTTGCAACTTCAAATTTTTCATCCCATTTTGTTTCAAGAGGCACCTGGCCATTGTAATCAATTCTCCCGTTTTGTAAATAAGAATATGTACCAAAACTTACATCAATATTAGTTCGGCAATATTCACGTCCGTATTTCTCATCAAGAGGTGGTAAATAAGCAAGAGTCATGCCAATTTCTCCGATATATTTACCATTTAAAATTAGTGATTTTGGATAAGGGAAATCATACATTTCAAGATGTGAACCCTGAGAAATTTTTTGTTTAAAAACAAGGGTAACCTCATCTTCACTGCACTGAAGTATTTCCTGGACATTCGGCGATGAGATTCCAAATCCGTAATACTTAATATTATCAGGTTTTTCATCTAATAATTCTCGCGAATTCATTCTGGCCGAATGAACAAGCATGGCTTTTGCAAGAAGAAGATCAGGCTCTGCCATTTCTTCGTAAATAGATGCAAATTTTTGCAAAGCTCTTGGATTTGAATAGCTGGTTCCATTACCCTCAATTATATTACCTTGTGGATCAAGTCCCCGTACACCAAGACCATCCATATGGTAAGTAGCAGAAAGATTACCACCATAATCTACAATATCGGGCTTTACTATGTAATTAGCACCGGGACCTCTTCGGCTAAACGGAGATGGTTCATTGAATTTAACAATGGAATCATCAGATTCAAACAAGGCAACGGAACCAACGGTTATGGCTCTTACAGAGTCGCCTGGTGATATCAAACGATCATGCTCACCAAGACCACTCTGAGGAGGCCAGGTTCGTAGTGGTAAATCATTAATATTTCCGCTGGAAACAAACATTTGAACATGATATTTATCTTGGATATAATCTAAAAACATACCCAGATCAGACATAGTTCCGCTGCATGGTTTATCCTCAATACCCAGTGATATATTCCATATCTTTGTTGCGTGCGAATGTTTGTCCATAACTTCTTCAATAATATCCATTAAATCATATTCAGATATTGAGTCTGTCGGTCCAAAATCTTTATCACCATTTGGCATTGCGATAATATCCACAAACTTAAAACGATGGCAAATCGAACTGTTAATACCATTTAATGCATTTCCATACTGAATCGTTGAAGCAATAAATGTTGCATGATACGGATTTCGATATACTTCACTAACATATTCTTCTCTGGCAACTATATATGGTTGTAAATAAGGATTGTCATCACTAATTCCACCATCAATAATGCCGATAGAGACTTCGGTATCAGTATACTCACATTCCAAAAGCATTTGTAAGTCAGCTGATGAAAAATCATCTTTTGGAAGAGAGTATTCTTGAAAAAAATCAACAGATTTAACCCCATTGACGGATGCTATTTTTATAATATCTTCATAGGAATTAACTTCGATTTTGAGAAACTTTATATGCTCGCCATAGGCGATAAGTTCACAATTCTCATGTAGTCCCAATGATGTTATCTTTCTGTTCACATAATCCCAAATCTGCGCATTGTCAAAATCATCATCAAAATCAAAGATTTTCACTTTGATACTGTTTTTAATTGATAAAAAGTCGTTTTGCGCGGCTAGTATAAGTGATGAGGTTATTTTTTCGTCAGCTTTAATGGGCTGGATATCTGAAACAGCAGTCATATTGGCTTTAAATTTTATTGATGGTGGACTCATGACCAATTTAACTGTTTCCTGTATGGATTTTTTCTTTACCTTAATATAAATTTCATTTAAGTCTTCACTTCCTATAATAGGGCAATTTCTACACAAATCTTCTGGTTTATGTGACTTGGCAATTGCTTCCGGTTTGACTGTTACTTTGCCGATAGCAGGAATATTCTCGTTTTCTTCAAAAACATCATTATAAAACTCTGATAGAGCTTCAAACTTTTTAGAGATTTCTGTCTGTAATTGTGGAGTTACCTCACCGAAAAATTTGGGAGATCCTCCACCACGATTACTAAAAATATCCTCTGTCTTTTGAAGAATTATTTTTATCGGCAGATTGTTTTTATTCATGTATATCAGCCTCCTTTACAATTTTTTGTATAGTTGTTTTAGAACTTCCTAAAACGTCAGCAATAACCTGCAGGCTGAATATTTTCTCGTTACAATTCCTTAAATATTTTGCTTTGATTTGAAGTAGTCTCCGAGTGTCGTTACAATTTTGAGGTAATATATTTTGAAGAACAAAATACTCCTCATAAATATTTCTTTTATCAAAAGAATGGTTATGAATAACAGCGTTTCTTATTGATTTTGTAATCAACTCCTCAATTTCTGCACCACTCAGTCCGTAAAATAATGTTGAAAGTTCAACAACATCTTTTTCGTTAAGCGTTCCCATGTGGCCAATAAACAAATATATCAGTTTACTGATTGCTTCTTTATCTGGTAACTCAATTTCTAACTTATAATCAAATCTTCTCCATACTGCAGAATCCAGTAGTTGTTGATGATTTGTTGCAGCTAAAAGCAGACTATCTTTACTCATAGAGTCCACATTTTGCAATAAACTATTAACCACACGCTTTAGCTCACCTAATTCATTATTATCGTCTCTCGCCTTTGCTATTGCGTCAAATTCATCTAATAACAGAACACATGGGATTTTTTGAGCAAATTCAAATAAATTACGAATATTTTTAGCTGTTGTGCCCAGGTAAGATGAGATAATGCTATCAAGTCGAGCAATAACCAGTGGCAGATTCAGTTGCCTGGCAATTAGATAAGCACATTTTGTTTTTCCGCATCCAGGTGGACCGTATAGCAACAGCGTATTAGATAGCCCTATTCCTAAGTCATTTAGTTTGTCGGCGTTTTTATAACTTAAAATAAACGAGTCTAATTTATCAGCATTTCTTTTAGATAATATCACCTCAATATTATTCTCATCTGGATAAATAACATCAGCAAGCGTAGTTCTTGATTCTGTATCAACAGGAATCGATAAACTATTTGGTTTGCTTCCCATGACACTCAAAGACATTTCTGCCTGTGCTAACAATAATTTTTTGAATTTAGCGACTGCTCGTATTTCACCATCTGTTTCAAGCCTGGAAATCAATTGGTTTGTATAGTTAATAACTTTGGTTTGATCATGTTTTAATGAGCCTTCTATGATTTTCCCTATTTCAATTGAATATTTCATTTCTCACCTCCTTTATTATTATAACGGAACGAATGCGAAATGTAAAGAACGAAACACAATAATAAAAGAACGTTTTATCTATTAATAGGAACGATTTATGTCTGGGGATAAAAATGATATACAAATATTATTAAAAACGTTAAAATAAACAAAAACTCTATGCGAAAGAGTTTTCAATCACATAGAGTTTTCTATTTTCCCGTTTACCTGGCATTCGTCATAAGTTTTTTCATGTTTCCTTATGAAGTGCTGCCCTTACGGGATTCCTTTTTATTCTGAATTTATACCTGAACAAATGCCGGTGTGTCTGCCGGAGCTTCCAGATATTTTTTCAGCTCATCATCCAGTTTCAGCAGTGTTACAGAATAGCCTGCCATGTCAATGGATGTCATGAAGTTGCCTACCAGTGTCTTTGCAACTTTAATCTTCTTATCTGCAAGCACTTCAGATACTCTCAGATTTGCAAGATATAATTCCTGCAGCGGGGTTCCGCCCAGTCCGTTTACCATAACAGCAACTTCATCGCCTTCATGATAAATGTCTTCTGCAAAAATCTTCTCTAACAGTGTATCGGTGGTTTCTTTTACTGTGCGGATTTCTTCTCTGTGGGTTCCCGGCTCACCGTGAATTCCCATTCCGATTTCCACTTCATTTTCACCCAGCTCAAAGCTCGGTTTGCCTGCTGCCGGAACAGTACAGGGTGCAATTGCCATACCCATGGTACGAACATTTGCAATAACCTTTTCTGCTGCAGCCTTTACCGTCTGTAAATCTCCGCCTGCCTCTGCGCATGCGCCTGCAATTTTATGTACAAAAATGGTACCTGCGATACCTCTTCTTCCGGTGGTCCATGTGCTGTTTTCCACTGCAACGTCGTCGTTTACCACAACTTTTTCCACTTCAATGCCTTCGTCTCCGGCCATTTCTGCAGCCATCTCAAAGTTCATTACGTCACCGGTGTAGTTCTTGATCACCAGAAGAACACCCTTGCCGCCGTTGCATGCCTTAATTGCTTCATATACCTGATCCGGTGTAGGTGAGGTAAACATGGCTCCTGCAACCGCTGCGTCCAGCATACCTTTTCCAACATAACCGCCATGTGCCGGTTCATGTCCGCTTCCGCCGCCGCTTACCAGCGCTACTTTCCCCTGAGAGCCACCGGCTCTTACCAGAACGTCACATCCTTCTGCCCTTTTTACATATTCCGGGTGTGCTGCTACAATCCCCTGTAACATTTCTTCTACTACGTCATCCGGTTTGTTAATCATTTTTTTCAAAGCAATTTCCTCCTTCTCCCTGCGTTGTACTACGCCTTGTTAAACTGCATCAGCTGCCATATCACAAAGTGATTATGGTATATAAATATATTAAGCAAAATCCATGCCATTTCAGTCTTTCTGCAAATGGCAGGATATTCCTTCATTCTTTTCTGTCTTTGATATTTTTTACCAGATTGATATTTTTTACCAGGTATCCTGTCCATTACTACCAACCTTCTCCAGGTAAGCCCGAACCTCCTCTTTATCTGTAAACCGGAGCAGTTCCTCAAGATCACACCGGTTGGAATCCAGATTGCGGATCTGTTCTTTTACAGCCGGCGCCTGAGAGGCACTCATGCTCAGTTCATCCATACCCACTGCCGTCAGGAAAGGCATGGCCAGACGGTCTCCCGCCATTTCGCCGCACATACCCACCCAGATTCCGGCTTCGTGAGCGGCCGTCACCACCTGAAAAATGGAGCGTATGACTACCGGGTCAAAATAATCATAAATATAATTTACTGTCTGGTTCCCTCTGTCTACTGCCAGCGTATACTGCACCAGATCATTGGTACCGATACTGAAGAAATCCACATGTCGGGCAAACACAGGGGCCATCACCACGGAGGCCGGTGTTTCCACCATAATTCCCAGGGGAACATTTTCATCAAAGGGAAGCTGCGCATTTCTCAGTTCTTCCATGGCTTCCTCCATCAGCTTCCGGGTTTCTGTAACCTCGGAAAGCATGGTCACCATAGGAAGCATAATTCCAACTTTTCCATAAGCGCCGGCTCTCATAATAGCCCGAAGCTGGGTTTTGAACATCTCTTTGTTCTGAAGGCAGATTCGAATTGCACGGAACCCCAGAAAAGGATTCTCCTCTTCTGCCAGTTTCAGGCAGTCACAACTCTTGTCTCCGCCGATATCCAGGGTTCTTATGACACATAAAGCGCCTTTTGCCTGCTCTGCCACAGACCTGTAAGCCTCAAACTGCTTTTCTTCTGAAGGAAGTTCAGGAGACTCCATAAAGAAAAATTCTGTCCGGTACAGTCCCACGCCCTGGCAGCCATATACAGAGGTTTTCTCCATATCCTCCGGACTGCTGATATTGGCGGCCACCAGCACTTCCTTTCCGTCTCTGGTGCAGGCCGGAAGCTGGGCCCGTTCCATCAGAACGGTACGCTCCTGCTCCTGTTTGCGGACTCTTTCCTGAAATTCCTGTATCTGCTCCGGAGAAGGCTGCAGCGTAACCTCTCCTCTGACAGCGTCCACCAGAACCGTTTCTCCCTGGGCTGCCATCTGAGGGGTCAGTTCCACCCCAACCATGGTCACAAAGCCTTTTGCCCTGGCAATAATCACCGTATGGGAAGTCTTGCTCCCGTTTTCCAGAAGGACTGCCTTCACTTTTTCCTCCGGAAGGCCCGCCATAACGGAGGGCTCCAGATCTCTGGCACACAAAATGACCTGATCTCCTTCCACAGAAAATTCTTCCAGTCCCAGTATTTTTCGTATCAGGCGGTTTCCCACATCCACCACGTCATTCTGCCGCTCCTTAAGATAAGGGTCGTCAATCTCGTCAAACATGGCTTTAAAATCAGAAACCGCCCGTAAAACTGCCGCCGGTGCCGTCATTGCCTGCTGTATGTACCCGGTAATTGCTTCCACAAACGCCACATCTTCCAGCAGCATCTGATGGGCTCCCATAATCTCCAGTTCGCTCTCGGAAAGGTTTTCTCCGGATTCTAACATGGTTTCCAGATCTTTTTTCGCCATGGCCAGTGCATGTTCGTATTTTTCGGTTTCTTCCCCGACCCCTCCGGCTATGTAAGACTGCAGATGTTTTTCGTAATCCATGTTCAGAAAACGGATGGTTCCAACCGCAACGCCTTCCACTACAACATTTCCACGTACCAGCATATTTTCTCTCTCCTATTCCTCATAAAATCCATGAGTGAACATATCGTCTAACTGTGTAAAAACTTCTTCTTCATCCTCACCGGAAACAGTCACGGTCACTTCCGCTCCCTTTTTGGCTCCCAGCGCGGTAATCATCAGAACACTTTTCCCATTGGCCTTTTTGGCTCCGTTGGTAAGGGTCACTTCACTTTTGTGCTTTCCGACAAATCTTGCAATGTCGGCTGCAGGCCTTGCGTGGATTCCCAATGCATTTTTCACAGTATAAGTTGCTGTTTTCATGATTTCCTCCATTCTGTGTGCTTTACAGCACAAGCAGGCATTCTGTGAAAGAATTAACAATTTTTCACTCTACTTTTGATAACTGTTTCGCCATTTCTGCCGCTTCTGCAACTTCCGTCATGGTTCCGCCTATGGCCGCCTGCACAGCTGCGCTCACTGCCCCTTCTAAAATGGGTGCGTCTGCAATCACCACATCAATGTCTTCTTCCAGAAGATCTATAGCCATCTGAGAACTTAAAATTCCGCTGCCCAGATCAGCCAGAATCACCACGCCGTCCCCGTCGCTGGCATCCACAATGCCCTGACGGATACGAAGTGCGTCTGTTCCGATGCTTCCGTCTTCCATACCTCCCACTGCCACTACACGGTGGTCTTTTCCTGCCATCTGTACTGCCAGCTCATAAATGCCTTCCGCTGCTTTTCTGCTGTGGGAAACAATCAATAATCCTACCATATTTACCTCGCTTTATGTTACTTTATATTTTCCAGATAAAATGCACGAATTGCTTCCAGTGTAATCAGAGATGAAGTTGCGCCTGGGTCCTGATGTCCGATACTTCTGTCTCCAAGATAACTTGCGCGTCCTTTGGTAGCACGGATGGTTTTGGTAAATTCCACTCCTTCTTTTGCCGCGTCGCACATATGATTCAGGCAGTCTTCCGGGCTTTCCCCTGCTTCGATTCCCTTTGTAAGAGCCTCCAGCGCCGGCTCAAGGGCATCCAGCATGGTCTTTTCTCCCCGTTCTGCCTTACCGCGCATTTTAATGCCGCCGATTACTGCTTCCATCATCTCTTTTGTATCTTCCAGTGTGATTTCCTTTTTCCCGCTTACAGCGCCCGCTGCTTTCATATATGCAGTGCCATACAGAGGACCGGATGCTCCGCCCACTTTGGATAACAGTACCATACCTGTTTTCTTCAGAATCACGCTGATATCTTCTTCATCCTGAGGAAGCTGCTGCAATACTTCCGTAAATCCTCTTGCCATGTTGATTCCATGGTCTGCGTCGCCGATTGCGGAATCCAGATCTGTAAGAAATTCTTTGTTTGCAATGATATCTTCTCCGATTTTCTGCATACATTGATATATTTTGGTTGCCATAAAAATCCTCCTGTCTCTTTATATATTTATCTGGCATGTATTGGGGAATTTTCCCCAATCGCTTATATTTAATATATAAGCAAATTCTGTGCCAGTTTGTTCACCGTTTTGTTTCCAGCTGATATTTCCGGGCTTTGGACGCCACGGTTTTATGGGTCAGCCCCAGGGCTTTTCCCGCTCCGTTAAAACTTCCGTACGTTTCCAGGGCCCGCCTTATAATTTCTTTCTCGTAATATTCCCAGGGATGCAGTTCCTGAGCTTCCCACCCCATATCTCCCGGAAGGCTCAGGCTGTTTTGGGGAGAAATACGTCCTTCACCGGCTGCCGCGTTTTCCGCCCTGGAATTTCCATATGCAAAACCATGCTTTTCATAAGAACCACCGGTATAATTTTCGCTGATATAATGGGGCAGGTCTTTTCGCCCCACCTGGGCTCTGTCAGCCAGAATATTAACCCGCTCCATCACATTTTCCAGTTCCCGGATATTTCCCGGCCAGGAATACCGGAGAATGGCTTCCATGGCTTCCGGCGTTAAATATTTGGGTTCCCGGTTTAAATCTGCCGCAATTTTGTTCAGAAAATGCTCTGCCAGCACCGGAATATCTTCCCGGCGTTCCCTCAGAGGCGGCAGCCAGATGGGAATTACATTGAGACGATAGTACAAATCCTCCCGAAATTCTCCCTTTTCCACCAGTTCTTCCAGATTCCGGTTGGTGGCGGCGATAATCCTGGCGTCCACCTGGATGGTCCTGTCGTCTCCCACCCGCTGAAATTCTTTTTTCTGAATTACCCGCAGCATTTTTGCCTGCATGGATTTGTCCAGTTCTCCAATCTCATCCAGAAAAATCGTTCCTTTATGGGCAAGCTCAAATTTTCCAATTTTCGTCTTAATGGCTCCTGTGTAGGCTCCTTTCACATGGCCGAACATCTCGCTTTCCAGCAGATTTTCCGGTATGGCCGCACAGTTTACCCGGATAAAATCATGGCTGGCCCGCCCGCTGGAATAATGAATGGCTTCTGCTATCAGCTCTTTGCCTGTGCCGCTTTCTCCCCGGATCAGCACGTTAAAATTATTGTCCGCTGTCTTTGCCGCAAGCTGCATGGCGTCATAAAGTTTGCTGCTGATACCCACAATCCGGTTAAATGCCGGGTTCAGCTTGTTGCGCCTGTTCAGCTCTTCTTCCAGATATTCCGTTTTGGCTGACAGATGGTGAATGCGCTCCACCAGTTCCTGTACCTCGCTCAGGCTTTTCACCACGGAAATGCCCCCCATAATCTGCTGATTTACAATGATGGGGACCACATTCAGCACCAGATTTTTCCCGTTCTTTTTCTGGCAGATGGTACCCATGATTTTCTGGCCTTTTTCCAGTACCCTGGCAGCGCTTCCTCCGTCGTCAAAAGCCAGTATGTCGGCGCCCTCCTGTACCTGTTCCCCGGTGATATCCTGCCAGGCCCCGTTTACATAGGTAACAATGCCCTTCTGGTCAAATACGCAGATCCCGTCCTGTACAGCCTCCAGAATCTGATAATATTTTTCTTTCAGTTCTTTTACTTCTTCAAATTCCCAGCTGATACGCACCAGCTGAGACACATCTTCTAATGTGGTAATGGTTCCCTTTATTTCCCCGTTCTCCAGTATGGGCCTGGTATTTCCCACCATGGTAGAAGTTCCGATGGTCTGGGTATAGACGGTCATAGGTTCTTTGTCCCGTATGGCCCGCAGCATTTTACTGCCCCCAAACACTTCTTCGGCCCTGCGGCCCAGTGCTTCTCTCTCCGGAATGCCCAGCAGCTTTTCTGCCTCCCGGTTATAAATTATAACGGTTTCCTGTTTGTCTGTCACCACCAGTCCGCTGGCAATACTGCTGTATATATTTTCCGCAGTGATTACGTGTTCCTGTAAAAGCGTATCCACCTGGCTGAGTTCCGCCTGATTCAGATTCAGATCATTTTCCAGAAAATCTCCTTCCAGAAACCCTTTCATTTCCGCGGCGGCTTCTTCCACCTGCTCTCCCTGGGTAATCAGAATGATTTCCTCATTTTTTTTGATTTTCATGGAAGTAACCAGCAGAAGGCTGGTCAGGGGCACGTCATGAAATCCTTTCCGCCGGATATGGAAATTCACATGGTATTTCCGCCGAAGCCTTTCCGCTTTTTGCACCAGCATGGCTGCGATTCTCACGTGCAGTCCTTTTTCACTGCGAATTTTCACCACTGCTTCCGTTCTGTCTTCTCTCATCACGCTTTCCTTCTTCCTGAACTTCAGTGATATTCTTTCCGCTGGCGGACATTGGGAATCTGAAGCTGTTCCCGGTATTTCACCACCGTCCGTCTGGAAATGTCTATTCCCATGTTTGCCAGTTCCTGCACAATCCGGGAATCACTGAGTGGATTTGTCTTATCCTCTTCCTGAATGATTTTTTCTATGCAGGAGCGTGCATTTTTCTCTGCTCCTTTGTTGGAGAAAAAATATTTCAGTTCAAAAATTCCCCAGCGGCATTCCAGGTATTTTTCTTTCAGCGCCCGGCTTACCGTAGATTCATGAAGATCTGTGTCCTGTGCAATATCTGCAAGATTCAGGGGACTTAAGTACATTTTTCCTTTTTCAAAAAATGCTTCCTGCCGTTCCACAACAGCTTCTGCCACTCTGCGCAGGGTTTCCTCTCTCCGTTCCATGTTTCTCAGAAGGATTCTGGCCTCCCGGTACTGTTCCTGCAGATATTCATAGTCTGCTCCCGATTTTTCCCGGCTCAGAAGGGGCAGATACTCCTGATTGATTCTGGGAAATGAGATTCTTTCCCGGTTTAAAATAATCTGATACGTTCCATGGTTGTTCCGTACCGTAATATCAGGATAGATAAATTCTCCCTGGGTTCCGGTTCCATACCCACGTCCCGGCACAGGTTCCAGTTCCCGGATCCGGGCAATCAGCCCCTGTACCTTTTCCCGCTTCCATCCGGTTTTGCGGCATATCTGCGGTATTTTATTATGTATGATTTCATCTGTGCAGTCTGCAGCCAGTGTGTATAAGTCTTTTGTATCGCCTTCCAGCTGTGCAATCTGCAATAAAAGGCATTCCCGCAGGTTCCGGGCAAACACGCCGCATGGCTCCAGTTTCTGCAGAGTGCGGATTTCTCCTTCCACCTGCTGCTCTGTCAGACCCAGAATACGGGAAATCTCCAGACTGCTCATTTTCAGGTATCCGGATTCTTCCATACACTCTATCAGATATTCTGCAATTTTCTGTCCTGTGGAATTTAAGTTCCATGTATAAAGCTGCATCCTGAGATGATCTTTCAGACTGGTTCCGCAGCTTTTTTCATCTACCAGCCCGTTGATATACTCCTGCTCCTGTCCAAAAACACGGGGTTCCCCGGCCATATAATATGTCTTTCTCTCCCACTCCGCGGGAATCTCTGCTTCCGGTTCTTCCTGTTTCTCCTCTTCCGGCTCCTGACAGGTCAGCATGGGATTAGACAGCACTGCGTCTTCAATATACTGCTCCAGCTCAGGTCCGCCCATCTGCAGCATAAACAGAGACTGTTCCATCTGAGGCGTCAGGGCCAGCTTCTGTGTCTGTTTTATTGTAAGTTCCAGTTCCATGCTGCAGTGTCACCTCCTCAGTGCATATTACTGTTCAGCTGTGCAGTACGCCAGGTTCCGCACTCAGGGCTCCTCCCGTCCTGCCCAAAGGCAGGATGGGTCCCTCCTCAGTGCATATTATATCATAACTATACATGTATTTGTTGCTTTTTTCTGTTGATGTGAAAGATTTTTAACGGTATAATCAATAACAGGGGCAGGGTGACTACCATAAAAGCCCCGCCTGAACGAAAGGAATTTTCATGAATCAGAAAGAATTTGAAGAACTTGCAGAATTATTTAAAATATTCGGAACGCCTACCAGACTCCAGATTATGTACGCTCTGGTAGACCAGGAGAAATGCGTCTATGATATTGCAAAGGAACTGGGCATGTCCCAGAGCGCCATCTCTCACCAGCTCAGTATTCTGAAGCAGAACCGGCTGGTCAAAAACCGCAGAGAGGGAAAAACCATTTATTATTCTCTGCTGGATTCCCATGTGCTCACCATCATTGACCAGGGACTGGAACATATCCGTGAATAAAAAGAATCCTGCAAAGCAGGATTCTCTGGCCCTGTTCCGGTAAATGCCCCCTGTCTATGACATGGGTTTTTCTTCCCGGCTGCTGAAATGACGGTAAGTATAATCATTATTACTTCCCTTTTTCCAGCCCCGGCAGACCGTTTTATTTTTCCCGGTCTGTTTCGCCTCATATAATGCCGCATCCACTTCCTTAAACAGCAGAATGCTGTTTTTATCCTGAGGCTGTATCTCGGTCATTCCCAGAGAAATGGTTATTTTTCCGGTAACGCCTTCCACTGTAACCTGTTCCACCTCCCGGCGAATCCGTTCCGCCAGATTATAGGCTTCCATCTCACCTTTTCCCACCAGAATCAGCCCGAATTCTTCGCCGCCGTATCTTGCGGCTATATCGGTTTCATCTATATTGTTCTGAATCAGGGAAACAATTTTCAGAATTACATTGTCCCCCGTGGCATGTCCAAAGGTATCATTGATTCTCTTGAAATTGTCAATATCTATGATAATCAGCGACAGAGGATAGTCCTTGTCACATTTCTGAAGCTGATCATTCAGTCTGTCATAGAAAATTTTGTGATTGTAAAGGCCGGTCATGGAATCCCTCTGGGAAATTTCCAGAATCTCTTCCTTCTCCTGATGGATCTTCTGGTTCTCCTTTTCAAAATTCACCACCACAGAGGTCAGTACCTTGCTGAAAGAAAAAGCCACCATGATAAAGCCCACAAAAATCACAAGGTATACCTCTTTGCTGTTGTCAGGCTTAAACTCCGTGGAGGGAATAATCCCATAATTGATGGCTGCATAAACCAGAATCGCCATCACAAAAGCCACATAGCGAAAATACTTTTCCCGGTATACATTGGCAAAAATTACCGGGTAGGTCAGTACCATGCACATATAGGGCACAGAACTGTGTACAGCCACCACAGTCCCCAGAAGCACAAACTGCATCATCAGAAACACTACCGTAATCACCTGTTCCCCCAGAATTTTCGAAAGACAGCGGAAAGTCAGCTCCATGCAGGCGGCTTCCAGCACCATCAGAATACTGGGTCTTAAAACAAAAATTTCCCAGTACTCTCTTTTACTGCATTCCGGTACCGGCTGGAAGAAAACAAACAGCAGCACTTCAATAAAAATAACCAGACCTGTGCTGATCCAGATAAAGCGCATTACCTTTTTATTCCATTCTGATATACTTACATATGCAATATTGCTGCTATCGTTCATAATTATGTTCCGGCCTTTCCCGTTCTGTTCATTTCTCTTATTCTATCACGAAACGACTATTATCGCCACTGTTTATTTTACTTTATCACGATTTGTACCCTTGACAGTTCTCTTTTTCTTATATAAAATAATAATAATTACTGATATTATTTTTTATAAAACAAAGGAGGAGAAATATGGCAGTTTACAAATGCAGCATATGCGGAGCAATTTTTGATGAGGAAAAAGAAGGAAAAAAGCTGGAAGAACTGGAGGCCTGCCCGGTCTGCAAACAGCCCATATCCAAATTCGAAAAAATTTCAGAAGATGACAGCACAGAAGAAGCAGCAGCCTTTGAAGGGGAGCTTGCCTATGACGCCCGGTTTGAACGCCATGACAAATCAGCCCGGTACATGGAGGAAATCCACGAAATGGCTGTTACCGGAAAAAGCATCGGCGGCTCCATGGGAACGCTGATGGCTCTGCCGGGATGGGATGATATTTTGCTTCTGGGCGCCCAGCTTGCCCGTTTTCCGCTGAATGAAGAAGATCCGGTGGATACCCGGACCGTTATCGGAAAACATGCCGAAAAACCCATGATACTGGAACACCCGGTCTACATATCCCACATGTCCTTCGGAGCCCTTTCCAGAGAAATCAAGGTTGCGCTGGCCAAAGGCTCCTGCATGGCAAAAACTGCCATGTGCAGCGGAGAAGGCGGTATACTGCCGGAAGAACAGGAAGCCGCTTACAAATATATTTTTGAATACGTTCCCAACAAATACAGTGTAACGGATGAAAATCTCAAAAAAGCCGACGCAATAGAAATCAAAATAGGGCAGGGCACCAAACCTGGCATGGGCGGCCATCTTCCCGGTGAAAAGGTAACGGAAGAAATTGCCGCACTGCGCGGGAAAAAAATGGGAGAGGATGTTCAAAGCCCCAGCAAATTTCCGGAAATCAGTTCCAGGGAAGATCTGAAACAGATGGTGGATATGCTCCGGAAACGTTCGGAAGGCCGCCCCATCGGCATTAAGATTGCGGCCGGAAACATCGAAAAGGATCTGGCTGAGTGCGTTTATGCGGCTCCTGATTTCATCACCATTGACGGCCGGGGAGGGGCCACCGGCTCCAGCCCGCTGTTTCTGCGGGAAGCCACCAGTATCCCCACCATCTATGCGTTGCACCGGGCAAGAACATACCTTGATTCTGTCCATTCTGACATAGAGCTGATTATTACCGGGGGACTGCGTGTTTCTTCTGACTTTGCAAAAGCTCTGGCCATGGGCGCCGATGCAGTTGCCATTGCCAGCGCAGGCCTGATAGCCGCAGCCTGCCAGCAGTATCGAATCTGCGGAAGCGGCAACTGTCCTGTGGGAATTGCCACTCAGGATCCGGAACTGAGGTCACGTCTGCATATTGATGCAGCGGCACAGCGTACAGCCAATTTCCTGAACGTAACACTGGAAGAGCTGAAAACCTTCGCAAGAATTACCGGACACAGCTCTGTCCACGATTTAATCAGAGAAGATCTGGTTACTCTGAACCGTGACATTGAGGAATATACGGGAATTCCCCATGCCGGAAAGCCGCAGCAGGGATTCTGAAGCTGATAACTTTATGATACCGTTCAGACTTTGAAAAGGGGCTGTCGCTTTAATGAATGAAAACTCGTGAAGCGGCAGCATCCTTTTTGA
>OFHA01000547.1_pt1 | contig 32133 bp, 24 predicted proteins | sample 1521891 | NCBI WGS metagenome assembly OFHA01 (sample SAMEA3504089, study PRJEB24116) | mouse gut metagenome | biome: mouse gut; feature: mouse-associated habitat; material: faeces | place: Denmark | collected 2011
GGGGCGGAAAGAACAAGTTAGGTCATGCCCCGTAGCTTGCTGCGGGGTATTTGACCCCTACAATTTTCCGCCCCAGGTTTCCCCTGATTCTATTATTGGAAGCGGAAGGCAGCAGTATGCTGCTGTTTGGCATCTCTGGCAACTTTCGGATGGTTTGCCCTGCGGAAATTGTGCCATGCGTCAATTGACAGAAAAAGGGAAAGCTTTTATAATGAGGGGTGTCCTGAAATTTCAGGGCGCCTTTTACAATTACTCCGTTTTACAGATGAAAATTTATTCCCGCAGGCAATGGGGCAAGTGCCATGCCTGGACGGGTATGAAGGAAGGATGGAATAAAACCATGTTATATGTAAGCACAAGGAACCATAAAGAGCAGGCGACTGCTTCACAGGCAATCTTAAAAGGCCTTGCAGATGACGGCGGGCTGTTTGTGCCGGAAGAATTGCCGGCCTTGGACGTGCCGGTAGAACAGCTTGCGGGCATGTCCTATCAGGAAACGGCATACGAGGTTATGAAGCTGTTCCTGACAGATTTTACAGAAGAAGAACTGAAACAATGTATCAGGCAGGCTTATGACAGGAAATTTGACACAGAGGAAATCGCACCATTGGTTAAGGCAGGGGATCATTTTTATTTGGAACTGTTCCATGGGGCTACTATTGCGTTTAAGGACATGGCGCTGTCTATCCTGCCCCACCTGATGATTACTGCGGCAAAGAAGAACCACGCAGAGCATGAAATCGTGATCCTGACGGCCACTTCCGGGGATACCGGGAAAGCTGCCCTGGCAGGGTTTGCAGGGGTAGAGGGGACAAAAATTATTGTGTTTTACCCAAAAGACGGGGTGAGCCCTATCCAGCAGAAGCAGATGGTGACCCAGAAAGGGGACAATACCCTTGTGGTAGGTATCCATGGGAACTTTGACCAAGCCCAGACTGGGGTGAAGCAGATGTTTTCCGATAAGGGGCTGGCGGCAGAACTGGCAGCGGCAGGGTATCAGTTTTCCTCTGCCAATTCTATCAATATCGGCCGTTTAGTTCCTCAGATTGTATACTACGTCTATGCCTATGCCAAAATGGTAAAGGCTGGGGAACTTAAAAATGGGGAGCTTATGAATGTGGCTGTCCCTACCGGGAATTTCGGGAATATTTTAGCGGCGTTTTATGCGAAAAATATGGGGCTCCCCATTGGGAAGCTGATTTGCGCATCCAACGAGAATAAAGTGCTGTATGATTTTTTTGCCACAGGTATATACGACCGGAACCGGGAATTTGTCCTGACTTCCTCCCCATCCATGGATATCCTGATTTCCAGCAATTTAGAGCGGCTTATTTACCGGATTGCAGGGAATGACGACCAGAAAAACCAGTCCCTGATGGAAGATCTTAAGGAAAATGGCAAATATGGGATCACGCCGGAAATGAAGGGGCAGCTTGCATCCTTTTACGGGAATTATGCCAGTGAGGAAGAAACTGCGTCTGCCATCCGGGAAGTTTATAAGGAATCCAATTATATTTTAGACCCCCATACGGCAGTTGCTGCCGCGGTCTGCAAAAAATACCAGGAGGAAACAGGGGATACTGTGAAAACAGTCATTGCTTCCACAGCAAGCCCCTTTAAATTTACCAAAAGCGTGATGTCTGCCATTGACGGGAACGATAGCGGCAGGCCGGATTTTGAGCTGGTGGATGAACTTTCCGCCTTGTCTGGTGTTCAGGTACCGCAGGCAATTGAGGAAATACGCACTGCGCCGGTACGGCATAAAAAGGTATGTGAAATCGGGGAAATGCAGTCTGTGGTAAAGGAATTCCTGCAAATCTGATGCAAGGCAGCCATCTGCCCCGCAAGAGGGAATCAAATACCCGGCTGCAGGATTAGGAAAGGAAAGAGCCGCTGCAAAATGAAGAATTTCTCACAGCATATGGCATGCAGGATTGGTTTGCTGTATGTATGCTGTAGAATCCATCTATTTTGCAGCGGCTATTTAAAATACAAACCTCTAAGACGTAACAGAAAATATAAAGTTGATTGTCCCAAAAGAGTAGATAACGGGCAGCAGATAAGAAGGAGCTTCTGTTGACAACACCGTGTTCTCATGGGCTTCTGGCGGCTGTAAATGCAGTTCCAGCGTATAGTCATTGGACATATTGACAGAAAACAGCCCGTTATGTAAGTTCAGGAAGTCTTCCATGGAGGCGCTGACATATTCGTCAAATTCCTCAAAATCCTCGTCCACATACCTGCTTGCAAAGGCGATGGCAGTATCCTGGTCCATATCCAGTGCAGACAGGAAGGCAAACTTGCCGTCCACAATCTGGGATACGCAGAAATTTGTGGGGACTTCCGGCAAAGTCATGATATTCAACGGAGTAAAATCTTCCCCGATAAAGCGCACTAAGTTGTTAAAGAGTAAGGTAAGGTAGGCAACGATGTTCTGGGTGTCCGGCAGGTCTTCCGGGAGGTACAGGCTGGACAGGAGTTTGTCTACCATGTTCTTCTGTTCTTCCATTAAATCCAATTCGTAAATCTCATATTCGGATTTATACTCTGTAATCAGGTTTTCCAATTCAAGGTGGGTCAGTATTTTTTGCTCCACCAGAATCTGGCCGAGCAGCATATAATTTGGAAGCTGGATGGTCAGAAGTTTGTCCACCTGTTCTGCAGTAAGGTAACCAAGTTCCATGGCAAGCTCCCCAAAACGCTTGTCATAATGGGTCTGCGTAATGTAGACGTCTGCAACTTCGCTTGCTGACATATAGCCGGAGTGGATAGCCAGCGTGCCGAATTTTTCGTGGGTAGAGGACTGTATTTTCAGAGCCTCAATCAGCTGTTCGGGGGTGAGTACCCCCTTATTAAGCAAAAAATTACCAAAAAACTGCGTATGCATAACTCTTATCTCCCTTCAAAACGCCCTTTTAAAATTTCTGCAATTGCAGAAGAAGAGAAAGGCTTCTGTACAAAATCACGTGCTCCTTCTAAAATAGCATTTTTCAACTGTGTCTGTGTGCCCACAGAGGAAACGACAACAATATATGCCTTGGGGTCGAAGCTGCGGATATCCCGGATTGCCTCTACGCCGTCCTTGACGGGCATTACAATGTCTAAGAAGGAAAGGTCCGGCTGATGCTCCTTGTAAAGTTCAAATGCCTCTTGGCCGTTGGAAGCCTCCACGAAATTGTCGTAGCCACATTTTTTGATGATGTCTTTTAGCTGTTTCCTTGCCAGTACAGAATCATCGCAGATTAATATTTTTATGTTTTCCATTCGAATCGCTCCTTGCTGATTGATATTATGTACTAATTCTACACTAAGTGGTTGGAAGTTTCAATCATTTTCTTTGATAAATACCATTTGCAATACGTTTCCACTGCGTATATAATAATTATACACGAAAAAATAGGAAAAAGAAAGGAAAAAGTAATGTTAATTTTATTTGACGCAATGATTTTTCTCTATGGGGCCTATGTGATCTATTCTTCTGTCAGGATGAAGCAGACAGGGCAGCTCAATACTTTGTTCACCGGGATGGCCACCGGGCAGGTCCGTGACGTGAAAGGGTACATTGATTATATTTACGGGCGGGCCATAGTAATGGGGGCAATGGCGGCTGTGTTTGGGGCAGTTGGCTTTTTCAACGATTATGTGAAGCCTGTCCCGTCAGTGATGCGGGCCCTTATCCTGCTGTTCCTAACGGTGTGTGTTTGGTTTTACATATCCTTAAGCCGCGGGAAACGCAAATTTTGGTAGATTTTATGAAAATTTCATATTTCTAAATTTTTTGCCAAGAAAGGCAAAAAGGGATTGACAGGGAAAACATAAAAGGATAAGCTATATGGTAGAGAACTTTAAAATTTTAAGGAGGAAAGTAAAAAATGGCAACAAAGGCATATTATCCAAGAACAGAGATTGGGCCGAACAAAGTTGGCTTTGCAAAGACCCGCTCCATTATTGAAGCCGCATTTTACGGCAACAATGTAGTAAAGGTAAATACCCTGAAGGAAGCTTACGAACTGGCAAAGAATTCCCCAGGGACAGTCGTGACGGACATGCCTGTATACAGAGGAGAGGAATTTGGCTTGGAGCCGGACGCAAAGGTCCTGCTGTTCAACGATGGCTCTATCACAGGGCGTTATGCACCTGCAAGAAGGATTACCGGCAAGCCGGGTGTGAATACCACAGAGCTGGATAAGATTTTGATGGATGCAGTATATGATACCAGATGGAAGACCATGTACCATGCAGAAGTATTTATCGGCCTTGACCCAGAATTTATGGTAAAAGCACACTTGCTGATCCCAGAAGGGGAGGAGAACCTCCTTTATTCATGGATGCTGAACTTCCAGTACATGTCTGACAATTATGTGAAGATGTACAAGTCATCCAAAGTATATGAAAATGAGCCGGATATCTATATCTTCTCTGACCCGCAGTGGACTGGGACAGACAAGACCGATATTTCCGACCCCAACTGCCTGTGCTATTTCAATACAGATACCAACTGCGCAGGGATTTTGGGCATGAAGTATTTCGGTGAGCATAAGAAGGGTACCTTAACCCTTGCATGGGCTCTGGCAAACAGGAATGGGTATGCATCCTGCCACGGCGGGCAGAAGGAATACACCTTGGAGGACGGCTCCAAATATGTTGCTGCCGTATTCGGGTTATCAGGCTCCGGGAAGTCCACCCTTACACATGCAAAGCACAACAACAAATATCCGTCTATTAAAGTGCTCCATGACGATGCATTTATCATCAATGCGGAAACATGTTCTTCCGTCGCATTGGAGCCAACCTACTTTGACAAAACAGCAGACTACCCAACTGCCTGCGAGGATAACAAGTTCCTCCTGACAGCACAGAACTGCTCTGCAACTTTAGACGAAGAAGGCAAGGTAGTCCTTGTAACAGAAGATATCCGTAACGGCAATGGCCGTGCAATTAAGTCCAAATTATGGTCCCCGAACCGTGTGGATAAGATTGAAGCCCCGGTAAATGCCATTTTCTGGATTATGAAAGACCCAACCATCCCGCCAGTAGTAAAATTAAAAGGCGCATCCCTGGCTTCTGTTATGGGCGCAACCCTTGCAACCAAGCGTTCCACAGCAGAAAGGCTTGCAGCCGGCGTAGACCCCAATGCATTGGTAGTAGAGCCTTATGCGAACCCGTTTAGGACCTACCCGCTGGTACATGACTATGAGAAGTTCAAATCCCTGGTAGAAACCAAGAACGTAGACTGCTACATTATCAATACCGGTGAATTTATGGGCAAGAAGGTACAGCCGAAGGATACCTTGGGCGTATTGGAAGCTATCGTTGAGAAGAAAGCAGATTTCAAGCCATGGGGACCGTTCTCTGATATTGAAATTTTTGAATGGGAAGGTTTTGTGCCTGACTTATCTGACAAAGAATATGTTGCACAGTTAAAGGCACGTATGCAGGATAGGCTGAACTATGTGACAAACCTTGACGAAGCGGAAGGCGGCTTCAACAAGCTGCCGGAAGATGCTGCTGCTGCAATCAAGAATGTAGTAGACCAAGCGAATACGTTATAAGATTAAGGTGTTAAAAGCACCTTATAAAGATTAGGGTGCCAAAAGTACCTTTGGTGCTGCGCTCATACCCTATATTGTTATTGCAAATAAATTTGCACATCAATATAAGGTATAGAGCGGGTGCAATGCACCCTTTTAACACCCCAATCTTTATAAACAAAATGTTTTCAGGCTCCCACAGGATATGTTTTATCCTGTGGGAGAATGTATATTAGGCAGAATGTATGCAAATTGTAAAGAATTTATATACAACATGTATGTTTTGCCATGGGCAGAATAAACTAAGTGGAGAATGAGATGAAAAGAAATAAAATTATACTTTCTGTAATGCTTTGCCTTATGCTTGCGGCCTCTGTTTTTTCTATTAATAAGAAAGAGGTCCATGCGGCAGGGAATTACTGGCTGCAAGTTAACAAAGGGACAAATGTAGTAACGGTTTACAGGAGCGACGGCACGCCGGAACGGGCGTTTGTATGCTCCGTTGGGAGCGCAACTCCCATTGGGACGTTTTATACCCCGAACAAATACAGATGGCATGAGCTGGACGGGCCTTCCTATGGGCAGTACTGCACCCGTATTACTGCCGGATACCTGTTCCATTCCGTGTGGTATTACCGGAATGGGGATTATGCGTCCCAGTCCTATGTACAGTATAACAAGCTGGGCACGACAGCGTCCCATGGATGCGTCCGCCTGACAGTTGCAGATGCAAAATGGATTTATGACAACTGTCCGCTGGGGACAAAGGTAACTGTAATGTATGGTTCTTCTGCAAATGACCCCCTTGGGAAGCCAGTAGCCATTAAAGTTCCCAATGTCAGGGAAGGATGGGACCCGACAGACCCGAACCCGTCTAACCCATACCGGGCGTCCATGCCGTCCATTAATACCAGCGGGGCGAACACTAATGTACCTTTCGGAAGTGCTTTTAACCCTATGGCAGGGATTACCGCTAAGGATTCCCTTGGGAATGACGTTACTGGAAAAGTTTCCTATGCAGGCAGCGTAAATACCAACAGCTTAGGGACTTATAAGATTACATACCGGATCACAGACGCCCTTGGGCGGACAGCATATGCAGATGTGGTATATACCGTATCCGATACCCAGCAGGCGACTATTTCCGGAGTCAAGAGCAGACTGAAAAAGGAATATAATTCCACGCTTAATTTAAGGAAGAATGTAAAAGCTAAAAATGTAACCGGAACAGATTTGACAAGCCAAATTCGGATTAAGGTAATTTATCCTAAGAGCAGTACGGAGAATGATTACACCAAGAGCACCTTGAAGCTGAATAAGCTTGGTACCTACACCATTAACTATTATGTGGTAAATCCGAACAACGGGATGGAAACAAAAGTGTCCTGCAAGGTAAAAGTCAGCGATACGAAAAAGCCTAAGCTTACTGGGATTAAGACGAAACGCACGTATGAATACAATACGACCAAGAACCTGAAATCCGGGGTGAAGGCAAAGCTTGTTTCCGGCAAGAACATGACTTCTAAGATTGTCATTAAGGTGAAGGCGCCGGGGCAGAAGTCTTATAAGACCTTAAAAGAGAGCAAGTACAAGAAGTATAAGTTCAGCAAGACAGGGACTTACAAGATTGAGTTTTCCGTAAAGAACCCATATAATAAGAAGGCTGTGGCTAAGAAGGTACAGACGGTTACCGTAAAAGATACCAAGAAGCCGGTGGTAACATGGCCGACTTTGAAAACAGAAGTGGAATACGGCACAGTGCAGAACTTGAAGTCTGGCTTGAAAGCGAAGCTTAAGTCTGGCAAGAGCGTATATTCCAAGGTGAAAATCACTGTGACGACACCGAAGAATGTTTCTGCCGCATTTACCGGGAAAAACTATACCTTTGACCAGGTAGGGACATATACCATTGCATATTCCGTGGCAAACCCGAACAATGCAAAGGCAGTGTCTTCAAGGAAAGTGAAAGTTACTGTAAAAGATACAAAAGCGCCTGTAATAACAGGGGTTACAGATAAGAGCAGAGAAAACGCAGAGATTGGTGTAAAACAGAACTTAAAGGCTGGCATTACTGCTAAATTAGTGTCCGGTACAGACGTGACTGCCAATATTAAGGTGGATGTTACAACGCCGGATAAGGTTACTACTCCGTTTACAGGTACAGAATACACGTTTGACAAGGTGGGCACGTATACCATTCTGTATACTGTAGCAAATCCGTCGAACCTGCAGGCATCAGTTACTGTAACCAAGTATGTTGTGGTAGCAGATAACCGTGTTCCGGAAATTGCTGTAGATGCCAATAAACTGAAAGATGCCAATAACTTGAAAGATGTAGCAGCAGGAACCCTTTACAATGTACTGGAAGGGGTAACGGCTAAAGTTGGGCAGGCAGATATCCCAGCTGCAAATATAACTGCACAAATTAAAGATGCGGCTGGAAATGTAGTAGCTGACTTGAACAGTAGCACACCGTCGTTCACATTTGGCAGTGAAGGGACTTACAAAGTCATCTATACGGTGAAAAACCCAGATAATGCAGCAAAATCAGCAACTAAAGAATTCACGGTTACAGTTACGCCAAAAGTACCGGATACAACAGGCGGCGACGGCACCCAGGCTCAGTCCAGAACGGGCTATATGGAACCACAGGACGGGGCAGGGCAGGCTCAGCCAGAAGATGTAACAGCTCCCCCTGCAGGGCAGGTTCAGCCGGAACAGAAGGTTAATCCTGAGAATCAGGAAGAACCGGAAGATGTTCAGCCTGAACCTAACGTGGAACCGGAAGAAGGGACCATCCCTACAACACAGGGAACACCAGAAGATACCCAGCCTGAACCTAACGTGGAACCGGAAGAAGGAACTGTTCCAACAACCCAGGAAACGCCGGAAGATGTTCAGCCTGAAGTGCAAGGGACAGAAGAAGGAAGTGCTTCCGGGATGCAGGAGCTCCCAGAAGAAGGGATCCAGCAGGAACCTGCAGATGGTGCAGAAGGGCAGGCCCAGCCTGAGGCTTAAAGTAATTTTTGAAAAGGGTTTCATCCAGAAAAATAAGGATGGACCGGATGATTTCCCTGAATTGGAAGAAGTGTAAGAATTAACATTAATTTTTAGTTGCGAATCTGGGCATAATAAGGTATAATCATTTATGGGTTAAAGTATTCCTGGGGTGTTCGATACCCTGCTATTTTGAACCTACATTTACTTTAATGGGATTCCTATATTGCCGATTGGATGTCAGGCCGCCATTTATGCAGCGGAAGGCAGAAGAAAGGTTGCGGTTACCCACCTGGCTTTGGCTAGGAGTCAAAATTGCAGGAAACGGCATTTTGGGATACTTTCCAGAGAGAAAGTAACAGAGAGATACAAAAGATTTTACAAAAGCCAAACGCGCATAAGTTTCAAAAGAGATAGAAAGAAGTACGAAGGATATGGAGTACAGAAGAAATAGGCTTACAGAAGATTCCTAAGGTACAGAAGATAAGTACAAATGAGGAAAGGCTGCTTTGAAGAAAGGCAGCCTTTTCGCATATTGGAGCCAGGGCATGCCTGAAATTTCAGGCGTGTTCTGGAAAAAAATAAAAAAGGGCAGGAGTCGTGCATGGGAAAGAGAGATTCAGGGAAAAGGAAGAAGTATATGGCGGCGGCATTGGCGGTATCCGTGCTGGTCCTGGCCTGTTTGATGCTTAGGGCTGTTATGGAAGATTGGGGAACCCAGGAATACAGCGACCGTTATGTGGCAATGGCAGAGCTGCCTTCCCAACTGAGCTTTACATATTATGGGGAAGAAGAATGGAAGGAGAAGCTGAAAGAGCTGAATTCCGGGAAAAACCTGAATGGGAAACTGACGTATGGGAAACTGGAAAAATTGCTGGGGCAGCTTTCCGTTCAGGAATATGTTACTTATTCGGCAAAACTGCCGTGGAGCAATGTGCCCCGCCCAGAGTGGGACCAAATCTACCAGCAGGTTTTGGATTTGCTGGACGTGGAGGGGAGCGTTGCGGTGGAGCAGCTGGTATTCCTCACCGGGGAGCCGGAAGAAGCCGGGGAAGGGAAGGGGCTGCGGCAGCTTACCCAGAAGGGCTATTATGAGTTCCCGGAAGGGCTGGATTATTTCCATTCTTATGACATGTACCAGGTCTACGTGAAGGGAAACCGGATTATTGGGGTCAGCAGTGAATATAAGGAAAGCCTGACACTGGAAAATGTCTTTGTCCATTCTGCCAGGGATGGGAAGGCAGAGGTCCTATATGAACGCCAGAAAATCCAGTTGGATATTGCAGGGCTGAGAGATCAGATTACGGATACCGTATGCGACATTGTGTGGACAGACCGGAAGGTTTCTGCCATTTATAAAAAAGAAGACCTGATTTCTGGGAAGGTCTTAAGCTTTAACGAAGAACAGATTGAAATTTCCGGCTATGGGATGCTTCCATACAGTGGGCCGTTGAAAATATATAAGACTTATGGGACAGTAGAGGAACTGGATAAGTCAAAGCTTGTGATAGGGAACCTGCAGGCAGATTTTGTGGTAGCAGAAAAGCAGGTCTGCGGGATTATTTTAAAGGAACCTGCGTCCATTGAGGTCATCCGGGTGCTTCTCCTGAACGAAGCTGGGACGCCATACCATGAAGGACCTGTTTTTGTGGCGGATGCAGACGGCACGGTGACAGTTGGGGAACAGTCGGAGCCCCTTAAGGCAAACCAGCCCCTGAAAGCAGCAGATATTTTGAAGGAAGGCGCAGGCTACGTAAAAATTTCGCTGGAAGACGGGGATGGGAGAATCTATTTTTCTGATGGGAACGGCGGCCATGCTTCTTTGGGCTACCGGGGGACTATGGAAATACGGAAATACCCGGAAGGGTACGGGGTGGTAAATGAGCTGTCCCTGGAACAGTATCTTTACGGGGTCGTGCCCAGTGAAATGCCTTCCTCCTATGAGAGGGATGCCCTTTGCGTCCAGGCGGTCTGCGCAAGGAGCTATGCCTGTATCCAGTTAATGCGTGGGGCCTATGCTGAATTGGGGGCCCATGTGGATGACAGTACCAGCTATCAGGTGTATAATAAGCAAGGGGAAACGGAGCAGACCAACCTTGCGGTGGACGATACCGTGGGGGAAGTCATCAAATATCAGGGGGAAGTAGCAGAGGCCTATTTCTTTTCCACCTCCTGCGGCTATACTGGGGATATGGGGCTTTGGAACATTGATGGGGAGGAAAAATATGGGTATCTGCAGGGGATTTGCCTTGCACCGCAGGATGGGGCGGATATTTCCACCGAGGAAAATTTCGCGTCTTTTATTGCAGACCAGGAAGCGCCCTCTTTCGACAGCGAAAGCCCCTATTTCCGGTGGAAAGCAAAGGTAGACGTTTCGAAACAGTCAGACGCCATCAAAAATGCCATTGCAGCCCGTGCCGAAGCAAATGCCGCAAACGTCCAGATTTATAAGGAGGACGGTTCCGGGGGCACATCTGCAGATTTGGCAGGGCTTGGTTCCGTAACGGGAATTTCCGTTGGGGAACGCGGGGCTGGGGGCGGCGTCCGCAGGCTCTGCATTTCCTGTGAAAAAGGCTCGGTGGACCTGCTGACGGAATACAATATCCGCTACGTGCTTGGCGCCGCTGCAAAAAAACTGGAGGATAAGAACGGGGAGCCCATTGGGATGGAGCTTCTGCCCAGCGCTTACTTTGCAGTTACCCCTTCCAAAAAAAACTATGTGCTGCAGGGGGGCGGCTATGGACATGGCATTGGCATGAGCCAGAATGGGGCGAACGGGATGGCAAAAGCCGGGATGAAGTACACGGAGATACTGATGAAATTTTACCAGGATATCACGATAGAAAACATATATAATGAGGAATGATTATGGTTTGGAAAATAATAGCTGGGATGAAAGCCTTTATGGCGGAGTGCAGGAGGGACAATATCAAGGCCTATGCGGCGCAGTCGGCGTTTTTCATTGTGATGTCGCTGATTCCTTTCGCCATGCTGTTTATCTCCCTGATACAATACACCCCAGTGACAAAGAGCATGGTAATGGAAATCATTAACCGCTTGATGCCGGAATACATTTCCCCTTTCCTAATTGGGATTATCAACGAGGTATACAATAATTCCGTGGGGATTGTGCCGGTGTCCGCCGTGATTGCCCTTTGGTCTGCGGCCAAGGGAATCCAGTGCTTAACGGACGGGCTGAACAGCGTGTACGATATTGAGGAAACGCGGAACTGGATTTTCCTGCGGTTCCGCGCCGTCCTTTATACCCTGATGCTGGTGGTGGCGATTGTGGTTTCCCTTACGCTGATGGTGTTCGGGAACAGCTTGCAGAACCTGATTGTAACCTATATCCCCATTGTGTCAGACATTACCCAGGGGATCTTAAGGTGCCGTTCCCTGATCCTGATGGCAATGCTGATGGTATTTTTCCTGATGGTCTTTAAAATGCTCCCGAACCGGAGGTCGGGATTTAAGAATCAGCTCCCCGGCAGCATTCTGAGCGCGGTGGGCTGGTCTTTGCTGTCTTTTGGGATATCGGTGTATGTGGATTATTTCAACGGGTTTTCCATGTATGGCAGCCTGACTACCATTATCCTTGTGATGATGTGGCTTTACCTGGGCAGCTATATTTTATTGGTATGCGCGGAATTCAATAAAATCTATGAGGAGTACAGCAGTACCAAATAGGGCGGGAAACCCAAAAAAGTAAGGATGACATTTTGGGCGTTATGTGATAAACTATAAATAATGTGCCAAAGCAGGGGAATGGTTTGGCATGGTTTGCACAAATGAACGACAATTTGGGAGGAAGTCATATGGCATCAAAACCAAAAAATGCAGCGAGAGGGAAAAATACAGAAGGAAGGGGCGGCGCAGGGGCAAGGAATGGCACGGCTGCGGGCAGCCCGGAGGTATCCTTTGGGAGCGAGGTTGCCCTTTTGGTTATACTGGCAGCCTGCATTGTCCTGTTTATCAGTAATTTTGGGATTGGCGGTTTCGTGGGGGCGAAAGTCAGCGGGTTCTGTTTTGGGATATTTGGGTTGATGGCATATCTGTTTCCGGTTTGCTTTTTTGTGGGGGCAGCTTTTTTTGTGTCCAACCGGGAGAACCGCGCCGCCATGTTGAAAATAGTGGCAGGCGTGGTATTTGTGGTATTCTTCTGCCTGTTTCTGGAGCTTGTGGCAGGGGATTCTTCGGAATACGGCATAACAAAATCTTTCCAGTATGCAGCGGAGCATAAAAGCGGCGGCGGGGCGCTGGGGGGGATTTTTGCATCGCTCCTCTGTCCGTCAATTGGGAAAGTGGGGGCGTATGTGGTGGACATTATTGCCCTGATTATTTCCTTAGTCCTGTTAACGGAGCGTTCCTTCCTTGGCGGCGTAAAGCGGGGAAGCCGGAGGATGTACGATTCCGCAAGGGAGGATGCTGTAAGGCGCAGGGAGGAAAGGGAGCTGCGGCGGGAGGAACAGGAGGTGCAGCGCAGGATTGACAGGAAAGCGGAAGGGGTTGCGCTGGACACAAGGATCCTGCCAGCTTCTGCAAGGCGTTCGGACAATATCAGCGAATTGAAGCTGCCCAAAGAAACGGAAGCCCTTTCCAAAGAACTGCGGGAAAAGCTGTCTGTAGGGAAAGAAGAAATCCAAAAGAGCGCAGTGGGGAATATTACCGGCTGGACGTTCCGGGAGGGCGTTTCCTCCAGCTCCGTGGTGGAAATGCCTGCCCGGGCAGGGAAAAAGGCGTCCCGGAAAGCGGTGCATGGGATGGGAGATGTCCATACCCCGCAGCCGGGGGGATTTTCCGGGGAAGAAGAACTGGATTATCCCATGCAGGGAATTTTTTCAAAAGCAGGGGAAGGGAGCAGTGTCACACAGGGGGTTTTTTCGAGAAAACAGGAACCAGAAATTCCTCAGCAGGATATTTTTTCCGGGGGACAGGAACCGGAAAGCGTTCCTGAGGATGTTTCTTCCGGGCCGGAGTACCAGCCGCAGGGAGTGTTCCCGGAGCCAAGCGGGGCAGAGGGGATTTTTTCAGAGCCAGTAGTTGTGGAAAAAGTGCGGAAAAGCCCAAGGAAAAGCAGGATAAGCGCTGGGCTTCCTTTTGGGGAGGAAGGCGCGGAGGAACTTTGGAAACCGGAAACGGAAAGGCTCCTTACCAGGGAGGAGCCGGTGGTTATCCATTCCGAGCCTTCCGGCATGGCTGGGACGGCAGGGGAAGATGGCTCCCAGGGCTTTGCCGGGGCTGCTTTTACGGGGCTGGAATCTGCCATTATTGCCGGGGCGGCAGGGGAACCGGATCTTGCGCCGGTGGCAGAGGGATTGCCCTTGGTACCGGAAGATAGGGGAGCTGCTGAGGTTTCCCAGCCAGAGGGCATAGCGGGGGCTTCCCCCATGTTGGAGGATGTGGGGCCAGAAAGGGTTTCCCAGCCGGAAGGGCTTTTGGAACATGCAGCGGAAACGCCCCCGGCGGCAGGCGGGGCAAAAGAGCCTGCAGAAGGGGCAGGATTGCCTTCCCCGCAAGGGAACCGGGAGCCAGCGGGGCTTCCTGCAGGTATAGCAACCTCCCAGGGGGCAGGGAACCGGGCGGCAGCCCAGGGCCAGGCATCTGCCCAGCCAGCCCAGCGCCCAGCGCCGGAGCCTAAGAAGCCGCATGTATTCCCTCCTGTTTCCCTGCTTAAAAAAGGAAACAACGCCCAGGGGGATTCCAAAATCCATTTGCAGGAAACAGCGATTAAGTTACAGCAGACCCTGAAAAATTTTGGCGTCAATGTTACCATTACCGACGTAAGCTGCGGCCCAAGTGTGACCCGCTACGAAATGCAGCCAGAGATGGGTGTCAAAGTCAGCAAAATTGTAAACCTTGCAGACGATATCAAGCTGAACCTTGCGGCGGCGGATATCCGTATAGAAGCCCCAATCCCAGGGAAAGCAGCCGTGGGCATTGAAGTCCCCAACAAAGAGAATGTGATGGTGCGGTTCCGGGATATGATAGAAACGAGGGAGTTCCAAAGCCATGCTTCCAGTATCTGCTTTACGGCAGGGAAGGATATTGGCGGGCAGCCGGTGGTGGCAGATATTGCCAAGATGCCCCACCTCCTGATTGCAGGGGCTACCGGTTCTGGGAAATCTGTATGTATTAACACCATTATCATGAGCATCCTATATAAAGCAGACCCGGAAAACGTGAAGTTAATCCTGATTGACCCGAAGGTAGTGGAACTGAGCGTTTATAATGGGATCCCCCACCTTCTGATACCAGTGGTAACAGACCCGAAGAAGGCAGCCGGGGCGCTCCACTGGGCAGTGGCGGAGATGATGGACCGCTACCAGAAATTTGCAGACTGCCAGGTGCGTGATTTGAAGGGATACAACCAGAAAATTGCAGCCATTTCCCATGTGGAGGATGAAACAAAGCCTGTGAAAATGCCTCAGATTGTGGTGGTGGTAGACGAGCTGGCAGACCTTATGATGGTAGCGCCGGGGGATGTGGAGGACGCAATCTGCCGTCTTGCACAGCTTGCCCGGGCGGCAGGCATCCACTTAATTATTGCCACCCAGCGGCCTTCCGTGGACGTAATCACAGGGCTTATTAAGGCGAATATGCCCAGCCGGATTGCCTTTTCCGTATCTTCCGGCGTGGATTCCAGGACGATACTGGACATGAACGGGGCGGAGAAGCTGTTGGGGAACGGGGATATGCTCTTTTACCCGCAGGGATTCCAAAAGCCTTTGCGGGTGCAGGGACCTTTTGTTTCTGACCCGGAGGTAGAAGCGGTGGTAGATTTCCTGAAAAAGCAGAGCACAGCCGTATACAACCCGGAAATTGAAGCTAAGATGGCGTCTGCTTCTTCCGGTCCCGGCTCTGGGGCAGGCGGCGGGAATGAGCGGGACGCCTACTTTGTAGAAGCAGGGAAATTTGTCATTGAGAAGGAAAAAGGCTCCATCGGAATGCTGCAGCGCATGTTTAAAGTAGGGTTTAACCGTGCGGCAAGGATTATGGACCAATTGGAGGAAGCTGGCGTGGTAGGGCCGGAGGAAGGCACCAAGCCTAGAAAAATCCTTATGTCTTTGGAAGAATTTGAAGCATATGTGGAAGAATATGTATAAGATTAGGATGCCAAAATGGGGAGCTCAAAAAAATTTTATCTATGATAAAATTGTAAAGTGTGGTAGTATTAAAGTACATAACGAAAAGGCAAATGGCACGGTGCAGTATGGGCAGCCAGCCCAAAAGCCCCTGCCTGCATGTGCCCAGAAAGGAATGGCTAAGAATGAAAACAGATATCCAGATTGCACAGGAAGCGGAAATGCTCCACATTAAGGAAGTAGCAGCACAGTTAGGGATTGGGGAAGATGATTTGGAGCTATATGGGACGTACAAAGCAAAGCTGTCCAATGGGCTGATGGAGCGGGTAAAGGGCAACAAGGATGGGAAATTGATCCTTGTAACCGCCATCAACCCCACCCCAGCAGGGGAAGGGAAAACCACCACCAGCGTCGGGCTGGGGCAGGCCTTTGGCAAGCTGGGGAAAAAGGCAGCCCTTGCCCTTAGGGAGCCTTCCCTTGGGCCGTGTTTTGGCATTAAGGGCGGGGCAGCCGGGGGCGGCTATGCACAGGTAGTCCCAATGGAGGACCTGAATCTGCATTTTACCGGGGATTTCCATGCGATTACCTCCGCCAATAATTTGCTGGCAGCGTTGTTGGACAACCATATCCAGCAAGGGAACCTCCTCCAGATCGACCCAAGGCAGGTCGTGTGGAAACGATGCATGGACATGAATGACCGTGTGCTCCGCAATATTGTGGTAGGCCTTGGCTCTAAGATGGATGGGATGGTAAGGGAAGATCATTTTGTGATTACGGTAGCCTCTGAGATTATGGCAGTCCTGTGCCTTGCGGAGGATATGGAGGACTTGAAGCAAAGGCTTGGCCGGATTATCGTAGCCTATGATTTTGAGGGCAATCCAGTGACAGCCGGCGACCTGAAAGCCACCGGGGCTATGGCGGCTTTGCTGAAGGATGCATTAAAGCCGAACTTAATCCAGACCCTGGAGCACACTCCGGCTATTGTCCACGGGGGGCCTTTTGCTAATATTGCCCATGGGTGCAACAGTGTCCGTGCCACAAAGACAGCCTTAAAGCTGGCGGATTATGTGGTGACAGAAGCCGGGTTCGGCGCAGATTTGGGTGCAGAGAAGTTTATGGACATCAAGTGCCGGATGGCAGGGCTTAAGCCGGACGCAGTGGTCCTTGTGGCAACGGTCCGCGCCCTGAAATATAACGGCGGTGTGCCGAAGGCAGAGCTTTCCAAAGAAAATTTAGAAGCCCTTGGGAGAGGGATTGTGAACTTAGAAAAGCACATTGAAAATTTACAGAAATACCATGTCCCGATTGTGGTGACGCTGAATTCCTTTGTGGCGGATACCCGGCAGGAAACGGAATTTGTGGAGCGGTTCTGCAAAGAGCACGGATGCGAGTTTGCCTTGTCCGAAGTCTGGGAAAAAGGCGGGGAGGGCGGCATAGCCCTGGCGGAAAAAGTGCTGGAAACCTTGGAAACCAAGGAAAGCCAGTTCAAGCCCCTGTATGAAGACAGCCTTTCCCTTACGGAAAAAATTGAAACCGTAGCAAAGGAAATTTACGGCGCAGACGGCGTAACCTATGCGCCCGCCGCATTAAAGGAATTAAAGCGGATTGAAGGGCTGGGGATGGGGAACTTCCCAGTCTGCATGGCAAAGACCCAGTATTCCCTGTCGGATGACCAGTCCAAGCTAGGGCGGCCTGCCGGGTTTACGGTAAATGTCCGGGAAGTATACGTTTCTGCCGGGGCAGGATTTGTGGTAGCAGTTACCGGGGCTATTATGACAATGCCGGGGCTTGGGAAATCCCCGGCCGCATACCAGATTGACGTGGATAAGGACGGGGTAATTACAGGGCTGTTCTAATTCAGGGAAGGAACGCGCAAGGGCAGCTTACAGGACAGAAAGGAAAAGATATGGCAGTAATCATAGATGGAAAACAGATCTCCCAGCAGATTAAGGATGAATTAAAGGTAAAAGCAGAAAAATTGCGGGCAGAAGGGAAAACAGGCGCCCTTGCCGTCATTCAGGTAGGGAATGACCCGGCCTCCAGCGTGTATGTGCGGAATAAGAAAAATGCCTGCGCTTACATTGGCATAGATTCCCTGGCATATGAGCTGCCGGAGGACACAGCAGAAGAAAAATTGCTGCAGCTGATAGAAGAACTGAATGGGAAACAGGAGGTGAAGGGGATTTTGGTGCAGCTTCCCCTTCCCGGCCATATCAGCGAGGATAAAGTAATAAAGGCCATCCGCCCGGAGAAGGACGTAGACGGGTTCCATCCCCAGAGCGTCGGTGCTATGGCAATTGGGGAGCCGGGGTTTTTGCCCTGCACCCCGGCAGGGATTATACAGCTCCTCAAACGTTCCGGCGTCGGGCTGGAAGGGAAACGCTGCGTGGTGATCGGCAGGAGCAACATTGTAGGGAAGCCCATGGCACTTTTGATGCTCCGGGAAAACGCTACCGTTACTATTGCCCATTCTAAGACTAAGGATTTAGAAGGGCTCTGCAGGCAGGCGGACATCCTGATTGTAGCTATTGGGAAACCACAGTTTATCGGCGCGGAATATGTCAAAGAAGGGGCGGTTGTCATTGACGTGGGCATCCACCGGGATGAAAACAATAAATTGTGCGGCGACGTAAAATATGACGAAGTGAAGGAGCTTGCATCCGCTATTACGCCAGTCCCGGGCGGTGTAGGACCCATGACTATTGCAATGCTGATGCATAACTGCGTACAGGGCATAGAAGGGGACAGGGAAGGATGAGGTGCGCAAACTGTGGGGCAGAACTGAAAGTAGGGTGCGTCTACTGTTCCGTCTGCGGGAAAGAAGCCCAGATTGTGTCGGACTACAGCCTGCTGGAAGAAGATTTCCTGAAAGGCCTGTTAAAAGAAAAAAAGCAGACGCTACAAAAAGCAAAGCAGGGAATAGCCAAAAAGAATGCAAAACAGGGGACGCCCCAAAAAGCGAAGCAGGTGGCGCCCCGGAAAAAGAATGCAAAACAGCCGCCCGCAGGCAGGCAGAAGGCCAAGGGGAAACGGAAGAAGCCGGTCTGGGCATTCGTAATGGTAGGCATCCTGATCCTTTTGCTGGCGGGAATTGTCATCCTTGTCCATTATGCCCAGGACCACTCTTATGATTACCAGATCAAAAAAGCAGAAGAATATCAGGAAAGCAAGGATTATGGGAAAGCAGAACAGTGCTTAAAACGGGCGCTGGAGCTTGACAGTACCAGCGAGGACGCAAAAATGCGTTTAGCCAAGCTTTACATTCTCCGAGAACAGGACAGCAGCGCATTGGCGCTGTTACAGGAGCTTGCAGAAGGGACTGGGAACAGAAAGGAAGCCTATGGGCTGCTGATCCAGGTATACGCAAGGCAGAAGGAATATGGGATTTTAGAACAGATGAGCAGGGAAGCGGAGGATGAGGAAATCCAAAAGCTCCTTGTGGAATACCGGGCGGAACCCCCTGTATTTGATCCCGAGGGCGGGAATTACGAAGAAGAACTATCCGTAGAGCTTTCTGGCGGGGAGGGCTGCGAGGTTTACTATACTACCGATGGATCCGACCCAAGGAAAGGGGAAAGGTACCAGCGGCCAATTCCTTTAGAGCCAGGGAAAAGCATCCGCATCCGCGCCGTTTCCTGCAATAAGTTCGGCGTATATGGGGACGAAGCGGAAGAACGGTTCCTGATTAAGCTGCAGAAGCCGGCCACCCCTTATGTGTCCCCTTCGGGCGGCAGCTTTTACAGCCCGCAGGCAGTTACGGTAAACGTGCCGGAAGGATGCAAGGCCTATTATACATGGGACGGTACGCCCCCCACTAAGGAATCCAGCCAGTACGAAGAACCAATCAGCATACCGGAAGGGAATAATGTCCTTTCCCTGATCCTTGTAGATAAATATGGGATGGTTTCCGAGGTTTTGAAGTGCAATTACATCTATATTCCTTGACACCGTCTTTTTGGAACAGTAAAGGTGCAATCTATGAAAGAATTAAGTAAGATAAGGGAAGAAATTGACGCAGTCGACCGCCAGCTTGTGGCCCTGTATGAGGAGCGGATGAAGCTGACGGCAGAGGTGGCAGAGTATAAAATATCCGTGGGAAAGCCAGTATTGGACAGGACACGGGAAAAAGAGAAGCTGGCAAAGGTAAGGGGGCTGGTCCAGGCTGAGGAAAACAGCTATGGCGTTGGGGAACTCTTTGAGCAGATTATGGCCTTAAGCCGCAAACGCCAGTACCAAATGCTGATACAGCATGGGCAAGGGCAGGAACAAGGCTTTGTACAGGTAGGGGAGCTGCCCTTTTCCAGCCATAAAGTAGTCTACCAGGGGACGGAAGGCGCTTATAGCCAGCTTGCCATGAAGGCATACTTTGGGGAAGGGACGGACAGCTACCATGTAAAGACCTGGCGGGATGCCATGGAAGCGATCAAAAGCGGCGAAGCCGATTATGCGGTGCTGCCCATTGAAAATTCTTCTGCAGGGATTGTAGGGGAGAATTTTGACCTTTTAGTAGAATACGACAACTGCATTGTGGCGGAGCAGACCATTAAGGTAGAACATGCCCTGCTGGGTCTTCCCGGCAGCAGCCTTTCCGGCATTACCCATGTGTATTCCCACCCGCAGGCCTTAATGCAGAGCGTGGACTTCCTGGACGCCCATAAGGGCTGGAAACAGGTGGCAGAGGAAAATACCGCGGTTGCCGCAAGGAAAATCCTGGCAGACGGACAGAAGAACCAAGCCGCCATTGCAAGCCCGGTATCGGCAGAGATTTACGGGCTGGAAATTTTAGAAAATAACATTAACTACAGCGAGGACAACAGCACAAGGTTCATTATTGTTTCCGGGAAAAAAATATGCCTTGCCGGGGCAGGGAAAATCAGCATTTGTTTTGAGGTTTCCCATGAAAGCGGCTCCCTGTACCATATGCTGTCCCACTTGATTTTCAATAACCTGAACATGGTAAAAATCGAGTCCAGGCCCATTAAGGACAAGAGTTTTGAATACCGCTTTTTCGTGGATTTGGAAGGGAACTTAAGGGATGGGGCGGTGCAGAATGCATTAAAGGGCCTGATGGAAGGCGCACTTTACTTTAAGGTACTTGGGAATTATTAAGAAAGCAGAATCGGGGTTTTGGAAATGGAGAGTGCGAAAAAACTGATTTTATACCGGGATTTTAAACAGGGTAGGGTTTTTGAAGATTTTGCGTGGATTATGGAGCAGTGCGGGGAACTTTGCAGGAAGGGGACACAAGAGCCGCAGTGCGGGAACCCCCATGGGGAGGGATGCCCTGCAGAAAATATTTCCGGAAGCCGGGAAGAACTGCAGTCCCGCTGCTATAGCTGCCTGCACAGCCTTATAGAGCTTTCTGCCAGCCATGGCTTTGAGGGGAACCTCTGGCAAAGCTATTTGGCGTTTCTGCTGGTAAACCATGAAAATGCATACAGCATTGCCTGTGAAATGAAAGGGGAGGTTACTGGGAGCATCCACGAACTGGCGCTCCATGATTTTCGGATATTGAAGGGGTTTTTTGATTTTGATTTGCAGGTACTGGCGGACTGCCTGAAGATGCCGGAGCTTGCTATCCTTAAGGATTACCAAGGACCCGGGCAGGGGGGCAGGATATTCAGCCAGAGGATACAGGACCAAATCTGTGCCTTGGGCGTAAGGCTGGCACAGGCAGGGACGGCGGAAAGGTTTCAGGGAGAGGTAACGGAATTTTACCGGAACTTCGGCGTTGGGAGCCTAGGGTTACATAAAGCCTTCCGGGTGGAGCATACGGAAGATGGGGCGGGGATTGTCCCGGTTGCCAATATTGCCCATGTCCATTTGGACGATTTGATAGGCTATGAAGCTGCAAAGCAGAAGCTTATAGACAATACGGAAGCCTTTGTAAACGGGAAACAGGCGAATAACTGCCTGCTGTTTGGGGATGCCGGGACAGGAAAATCCACCAGCATTAAGGCAATTATCAACCAGTACTATAAGCAGGGGCTGCGGATGATTGAAATTTATAAGCACCAGTTCCAGGATTTGAACGGCGTGATTGGGAAAATTAAAAACAGGAATTATAAGTTTATCATATATATGGATGACCTGTCTTTTGAGGAATTTGAAATTGAATACAAATATTTAAAAGCAGTCATTGAGGGGGGATTGGAGAAAAAGCCAGAAAATGTCCTGATTTATGCCACCTCCAACCGGAGGCACTTAGTACGGGAAAAGTTCAGCGACAAGGCGGAACGGGACGACGAGCTCCATACCAACGACACGGTGCAGGAAAAGCTGTCTTTGGTGTCAAGGTTTGGCGTTACCATTTATTTTGGGAAACCGGAAAAAAAGGAATTCCAGAATATTGTAAAAGCCTTGGCAGGCAGGCATCAGGTAGCCATGGAAGAACAAGAGCTGCTGGCGGAGGCGAACAAATGGGAATTAAGCCATGGGGGGCTTTCTGGAAGGACTGCCCAGCAGTTTATTGACTACCTGCTGGGGAAACAATGAACCGTCCCGCTGCAAGCGGCGGGGGATCCATTCTAACAGAAAGGAACAGAAATGAAGATTACAACATTTGCAGCAATTTATATTGGCTCTTATGAGGTGAGCCTGAAAGTATTCGAGATTTCCGCCAAGCAGAAAATCCGTTCCATTGATTATGTGCGCAGCCATGTGGAGCTGGGGAAGGATGCTTTTGGCAAAGGGGTAATCGGCTATGAGCTGGTGGAGGAGCTCTGCCTGATTTTAAAGGAATTCCGGACCATTATGGACGGCTATAAGGTGGACGCTTACGAAGCTTTTGCAGGGAACGTGTTCCGCAATGTGGGGAACGCCCTGTTTATCTTAGACCAAATACGGCTCCGCACTAAGATTGAAGTAACGGTCCTCAGCAATTCCGAGCACCGGCTGATGGATTACAAATCCCTGGCAGTGCTGCCAAAGTTTGAAAAGATGATACAGAAAGGGGCGGCAGTGGTAAACGTAGGAGGCGGCAGTATGCAGATTACGCTGTTCCGCAAGGGGACGGCCATCACCACCCAGCACATTGAGCTTGGGATTATGCGTATCCGGGAAAAGCTGACAAAGATTGCAAATATGGTTTCCCATTACGAAACCCAGATACAGGAACTGATTGACAAGGAGCTGGATATTTTCAAACGGATTTACTTAAAGGGCAGCGAAATCAAGTACATTATTGTGATGGGGGATTACATAGGGGACATGGCGAAAGGGTTTTCCAAGAAGGAGGAGGACGGGACCATTGAAACGGAGCGGTTCATTAAGCTCCTGAACAAATGGTACAAGAAATCCACCGAGGAGCTTTCCTTGGAACTGAACCTTGCCAATGAGCACGACCCCTTAATCCTGCCTTCGGTAGTGCTGTATAAGCGGCTGAGCGAGGAGCTGAATGCAAAATATATCTGGGTGCCGGGAGTTAATATCTGTGATGGGATTGTCTGCGATTATGCAGGGAAAAACAGGATGATTTACTTTGAGCATGATTTTGAGGAGGATGTCCTTGCCGCTGCCAGGAATCTGGCGGAACGCTATCAGGGTTATTCCAGCCATTCCGAAGCAGTGCGGAACATGGCTGTGGTGATTTTCGACGCCATGAAAAAGGTCCATGGAATGGGGAAACGGGAACGGCTGCTGCTGCAGGTGGCGGCAATCCTCCATGACTGCGGCCGCTATGTCAGCTTAATCAACCAGTCGGAATGTTCCTACCAGATTATTTTGGCGACGGAAATTATTGGGATGACCCATGTGGAGCGGGAAATTGTGGCAAGCGCCGTAAAATACAATTCCCAGCCCCTGCAGCCCTACAGCAGCGTCAGCGGCAGCATGGACCAGGAGGGCTATATGGTTGTTTCCAAGCTGGCGGCAATCCTTAAGATTGCCAATGCCATGGACCGCAGCCACAGGCAGAAGTTTAAGAATATCAAGGCCTCCTTACAGGGGCGGGAATTAGTCATTACCGTGGAATCCCCGGAGAGCATTGTGCTGGAAAAGGGGCTGTTCCCCGATTATGCCAATTCCTTTGAAGAAGTGTTCAGCGTAAAGCCGCGGATCCGGGAAAAGAAAGTATTTTAACTAGGGAGGGAATGGAGAATGGACAAAGAGAAGGATTACTTAAAGCCAGAGTATTACGAAAACCGGGAATTAAGCTGGCTGAAATTTAACCACCGGGTTTTAAATGAAGCAAGGGACAAGAATATCCCGCTGCTGGAGCGGCTGAAATTCGTAAGCATTACCTCCTCGAATTTGGATGAATTTTTTATGGTCCGGGTGGCTTCATTAAAGGATATGGTCCATGCAGGGTATAAGAAAAAGGACATTGCAGGGATGACGGCAAAGGAACAGCTTGAGGCCATCAACAAGGATACCCGTTCCTTGGTGGAAATGCAGTACAGCACCTATACCCGCTCCCTTGTGCCTTTGCTCCACAACCATGGGATTGAAATTATTTCGGCTTACGAGGAGCTAAGCGAAGCCCAGGGGGAGTATGTAGACCGTTATTTTGAGGAAACGGTATACCCGGTGCTGACCCCTATGGCGGTGGACGCTTCCCGGCCGTTTCCATTGATCCGCAATAAATCCTTGAATATTGCCGCCCTCCTCAACAAGAAGGGGGACAAAAAGGAAGAACTGGAATTTGCCACCGTGCAGGTGCCTTCCGTGCTTTCCCGGATTGTGCAGATTCCTTCCAGCGAGGAAGGGCAGAAGGCCTTTATCCTGCTGGAGCAGGTAATTGAGCGCAATATCCACCGGCTGTTCTTGAATTACCATGTGGTGTGCGCTTACCCCTACCGGATTATGCGGAATGCCGATTTGACGATAGATGAGGATGAGGCAGAGGACCTGCTGCAGGAAATCCAAAAGCAGCTAAAAAAACGCCAGTGGGGCGAAGTCATCCGCCTGGAAGTGGAGGACAAGGTGGATAAGCGTCTTCTTGGGATTTTAAAAGAGGACTTACATATTGCGCAGGAGGATATTTTTAAAATCAACGGGCCGTTAGACCTGACCTTCCTGATGAAAATGTATGGGATTGAAGGGGAGGACGAACTGCGCTACCCGCCCTACCAGCCCCAGCGTGTGCCAAAGATTGTGCCTGGGGAGGACATATTTGAAGCCATACGCAAAGGCGATATCCTGCTGCACCATCCCTACCAGACCTTTGACCCGGTGGTGGATTTTATCCGCCAGGCTTCCGTGGACCCCGATGTGCTGGCTATTAAGCAGACCCTGTACCGAGTCAGCGGCAATTCCCCAATTATTGCTTCCTTGGCGCAGGCTGCGGAAAATGGGAAGCAGGTGTCCGTGCTGGTAGAATTAAAGGCAAGGTTTGACGAGGAAAACAACATTGTCTGGGCAAAGAAGCTGGAAAAAGCAGGCTGCCACGTTATTTACGGGCTGGTGGGATTAAAGACCCACAGCAAGATTGCGCTGGTAGTGCGCAAGGAGGAGGACGGCATCCGCAGGTATGTCCATTTGGGGACTGGGAATTACAACGATTCCACCGCCAAATTGTATACGGATTTGGGGATGTTTACCTGTTCCGAAGCCATCGGGGAGGACGCTACCGCAGTCTTTAACATGCTTTCCGGCTATTCCGAGCCGCCCTCCTGGAACAAGCTGGCTGTTGCGCCCATTTGGCTGCGCAAACGGTTCCTCAAGCTGATTAAGCGGGAAATGAAACATGCGCAGGCGGGGAAGGAAGCATTTATCCGGGCAAAAATGAATTCCCTCTGCGACCGGGACGTGATTGCGGCGCTGTATGAAGCTTCTGCGGCAGGGGTGCAGGTTGACTTGGTAATACGCGGCATCTGCTGCCTGCGGGTAGGGATTCCCGGCGTCAGCGAAAATATTACCGTACATTCCATTGTAGGGAATTTCCTGGAGCACAGCCGGATTTTCTGGTTCCACAACGATGGGCAGGAAGAAATTTACATGGGGAGCGCAGACTGGATGCCCAGGAACTTAGACCGGAGGGTGGAAATTATGTTCCCGGTGGAAAATGAAACCCTGATGGACCAAGTGCGCCATATTTTAGGGACACAGCTTGCAGACAATACGAAAGCCCATATCCTTAAGCCGGACGGAAATTATGAGAAAATTGACAAAAGGGGGAAACGGCTGGTAAATTCCCAGCAGCAATTTTGCGAGGAAGCCAGAAACGCCCTCCCCAAAACGGTAAACGTATATCAGGACAGGGTCTTTATCCCGGCGGAACCGGTGGAATAAAGCAGGGACAATGTAAGGTTAGGACAGAGTTTCCATTCCGGCAGAACCGGTGGAAGAAAGAGAGTGGAGGGAGATTTATGGAACATAAAATTTTGTTTACGGATTTAGATGAAACCTTGTTGAACCGGGACAAGAGCATTTCCAGGGAGAACCGGGATGCCATTGCCAAAATGCTGGACCAGGGCCATGATTTTGTCCTTATGACAGGCCGGCCCATTGCAACTGGGCGCGTGGCGGTAAAAGAGCTTGGGCTTTCCATCCCAAGGTGCTATATGGTTGCCTATAACGGCGCAGTGGTGTACGACTGCGTGGCGGACCGGGTGCTGGCAGAGCGCACCCTCCCCATGGAGGTGGCGAAAGAGGTAATCCTGGAAGCCCACAAGGCAGGGATTTATGTCCAGACCTATGAGCAGGACACAATTCTGGCAGAACGCCACAGCAAGGAGCTGGATTTCTACCTGCACAATGCAAGGATGCGCTACCGGCTGGTGGGCAATATGTTCACAAGCCTGGAGCAGGAACCTTATAAGGTGCTTCTGATTGACACAGAGGACCAGGGGCGGCTGATGGAATTCCGGGACGCGCACCCAGAGCTTATGGAGCGGTGCAACTGTTTTTTCTCCTGCAACGAATATCTGGAATACTGCCCCAAGGACACTGATAAAGGGAGCGGCCTGAAATATATGAGCAAGTTTTTGAATGTCCCCATTGAAAATACGGTAGCTGTGGGGGATGAGCGCAACGACATCCCGATGATTCAGGCAGCACATGTGGGGGTTGCCATGAAAAATGGCCATAAGGACCTGCAGGAAGCGGCGGATTACGTGACGGAGCATGACAATGAGCATGGGGCGATTGCAGAGATTATTGAGAAATTTATCCTGAATGGTTAAAGTATTTTCAAACACGCTCTAGTAAGTGGAGCTGTGTGATAGGATTTTAATTTTTGCATAGTTTAGAAAAAGGGTAAATGTCAGGCAGTTCTGGGCAGTTGCCAAATATATGTGCAAGCATGTTTACTTGGCTCATTGCTCGCGGGAATAAAGCATAGCTATTTTTGGGAGGTGAAAGGAATGGAACTAGCAAGGATCTCAGACAAAGGGCAGATAACAATTCCAGCAGCTATAAGAGATAAAATGAAATTAAAAGCAGGTGATAAAATTGTAATTCTTGAAGAAAATGGCAGATTTTATTTTGAAAATTCAGCAGCGTTAGCTTTTAGAAGAGCAGAGGAAGCATTTATAGGTGAAGCAGAACAGGCAGGTTTCCAGTCAGAAGATGAAATGCAGGAGTATATGAAAGAAATCCGAAAAGAAGTAAGGGGGTATTAGCGTGCGCGTAATGCTTGATACTAATATTTTTATTTCGGTAATTTTCTTTCCATCCATTCAGACAAGGGCATTTATAAAGAAATTAACAGATGGGCATCAAATTGTGGCATGTGATTATGTAATAGAGGAGCTTAGGCTGGTGACAGAACGGAAATTTCCTGCAAAGAGAAAATTTCTTGACCGGTTTTTCATGGAATTACCGCTTGAACTTGTTTATACTCCGAAAACATTAGATATAGACGAATTTCCAGCGATGAGGGATGCGAAAGATTTACCCATTCTTGTGACAGCGATTTTAGAAAGTGTTGATGTTTTTGTGACAGGAGATAAGGATTTTCTGGTTCTTGACATAGATATGCCGGATATTGTTACAATGGCGGAATTTTCAGAAAAGTATTGAGAACAGTAAAGAAATGTGATGGCTTACATCCAGGCAAGACATATATATAAACGGAAAATGCCTGCTGGCGCCGGACGGCCTGCGCCAGCAGCCTTCCTGGCTGGTTCCTTAATTCATCCCAATACGCCTTTTCTTGATTGTTTCCAAGACCTCATAAGGGATCCGCAGGTTCCCTTTCCCAACCCCAAGCTGAATCTGCGGCTTATTGTTCCCATGGAAATCAGACCCCCCGCTTACCATCAGCCCAAGATCCTCTGCCAGCTTCCGGAGGTTCCGTTCATCCCCCGGCCCATTCATGGAGTAGATGGCCTCTATCCCTGCCAGCCCGGCGTCCTTTAAGCTTTGGGTAAAAGCCCGCAGCCTGCCATGGTTCATATGGCACAGCACCGGATGGGCAAAAAACGCCATCCCTCCGCCCATCTGTATCAGGCGGATGGCTTCAAAGGGCGTGATTTTCTCCCGCGGCACATAACATTTGCAGCCATCTCCCAGATATTTTTGGAATACCGTTTCCCGGTTTTTGACAAGGCCATGTTCCACAAGGTATCTGGCAAAATGGGCGCGTGTAATCACGCTGCCGGGATTTTCCCGGGTAAGCTCCTCCATGGTAACAGGAAAGCCTTCCTGCTGCAGGAGGATTGCCATTTTTTCATTCCGGCTGTCCCGGCAGTCCACAAATTCCTTTAATTTCTTTAAAAATTCTGGATGTTCCACATCAATGTAGTACCCAAGGATATGGATTTCCTGCCCCTCGTAGTCGGTGGACAGTTCAATGCCGGGAACCAGCTCCAGCCCAAGTTCTTTAGCCACAGGCTGCGCCTTCTGGATCCCGCTGACTGCGTCGTGGTCTGTAAGGGCAATGGCAGAAAGCCCGGATTCCTTGGCATGGCGCATAAGCCCTTCCGGCGTGAAAGTCCCGTCCGATTCTGTGGAATGGGTGTGTAAGTCAATCATTTTTTCCTGTAAATGTTCCATAATGTCCCTCTCTTTTCCTGAAATAGTAATAGTCCCTGAACTGATGGTAACAGAAACAGACAGGTTTGGGAAGAAAAAAATGAAAAAAAACTTGACGCATACAAAAAAGCATGGTAAAATATCAGAGTTATGAGAAAAGAAAGCAGAGTATCCACTCTCACCGTAGCACAATTGGGTGACTAATGGTTCATATTTGAAGAAATTCATTTTCCAAATGAAGCATGGGGCTGCATCCTAAGTAGTCCCGGCATTTTTCGGGGAGAAATGGTTGGATTCAATATAAGTGGATAGTCTATCTATTCACTTTTTTTGTGAAATTAATTTTTGGAGGTGCACAGCCATTAGCGAGTTAATGATTAATGAACAGATCAAAGATAGGGAAGTCCGCCTGATTGGAGCGGGCGGGGAGCAGCTTGGCATTATGTCGGCAAGGGAAGCGATGAAAATAGCCCATGAAGCAGAATTGGACTTGGTAAAGATAGCCCCTACGGCGAAGCCGCCTGTCTGCAAGATTATTGATTACGGCAAGTACAAATACGAGCTTGTCCGGAAGGAAAAAGAAGCCAAGAAGAAGCAGAAGACGGTAGAGCTCAAGGAAATCCGTTTGTCACCAAACATTGAAACAAATGATTTGAATACAAAAATTAATGCAGCAAAGAAATTTATTTCAAAAGGCAATAAGGTGAAAATCACCCTGCGTTTCCGGGGAAGGGAAATGGCGCATATGCACAGCAGCAAGCATATCTTAGATGATTTTGCAGCGCAGCTTGCAGATATTGCCACGGTGGAAAAGGCTCCTAAGCTGGAAGGCCGGAGCATCAGCATTGTGCTTACAGAAAAGAAATAACCGGATGTTAAGGAGGAATTTAAAATGCCAAAAATGAAAACATGCAGAGCAGCAGCGAAACGTTTTAAGAAAACAGGTACTGGGAAGCTGAAAAGGAATAAAGCTTACAAAAGCCATATTTTAACAAAGAAATCCCCCAAGAGGAAACGGAACTTGAGGAAGCCTGCAATTACGGATGCTACTAATGTTAAGAATATGAAGAAAATTTTACCATATTTGTAAGATCTAGGTTAAGGAGGAAAACATCATGGCAAGAATTAAAGGCGGGTTAAACGCCAGAAAAAAGCATAATAGAGTATTGAAGCTGGCAAAGGGATACAGGGGCGCGCGTTCCAAACAGTACCGTGTTGCAAAACAGGCAGTTATGCGTGCATTGGCAACGGCTTATTCTGGGAGGAAGCAGAGGAAACGGCAGTTCCGCCGCCTTTGGATTGCAAGGATTAATGCAGCTGCAAGGATGAACGGCATTTCCTACAGCCAGTTTATGCACGGCTTAAAGCTGGCTGGCGTAGAAGTAAACCGCAAAATGCTGGCAGAACTGGCAGTTAACGATGCAGAAGGCTTTAAGACCTTGGCAGAGCTGGCAAAGAGCAAAGTAGCATAACAGCTTTTCTATTTATGCAAGGGCTTGGGATTGGACAGGCATAGGCTGCCTTGCAGCCCATCATGCCTGCGGCTTTATGCAGGGCTGGCAGGACAAACGCATGAATGAACAATTTGTTAATAATGGGTTCTGAGCGCTTTTATTTCCAAAATATAATTGAATTATTTTGAAAAATAATTTAAAATCAGATTAAAATAATCTAAAATCTTAAAGAAGTTCATAATTTATTCATTCATGCGTTTGTCCTGCAGGGCTGGAATCCATGCTTTACAATAAGCAGGGGTTGTGCTATAATAGCAGACAGCGGGCAGGGAAGAATTTCCACAAGCCCGTTATTTACGGGGAAGCCCATATTCAGTGACCGGACACTCCAACCGTTGCTTAATATCCCGCAATTTGGGCGATAATAATAATTGAGGAGGTTATCTACCATGATAGCAAAAGAAAAGAAACAAGCAATTATTGCAGAATACGCAAGGACACCTGGCGATACAGGATCACCGGAAGTTCAGGTTGCAATCCTGACAGCAAGGATTAAGGAACTGACAGAGCACTTGAAGGTAAACCCCAAGGACCACCATTCTAGGCGCGGGCTCCTGAAAATGGTAGGCCAAAGGCGCGGGATGCTTGGATACCTGAAAAAGACAGATATTGAGAGATATCGTAACTTAATTGAACGTTTGGGAATCAGGAAATAGTCCCTTTCTCTGGAATAGAGCGGTTTTCCGCTCTATTTCTAATGTTATGGGAAAGGTTTTGCCATAACATACGGAAGCGTTATGGGGAGTAAGGGGATTAAAGGGCATGCTTATGCAGGAACAGCAGGAATAGGTTCCGAGACCACTGAGCTGGATATAAGCCATTGTGTGCAGCTCAGTAGTTTCGGCATCTTCTGCAGGCATAAGCTTTTATGGGCCAAATACCCTGCTGCAGGCAATGGGGCATGAAATCTGCAGCGCAGCGGGAATGAAGTGAAAGGAATGAGTGATTAATATGTACAAACAATTTACGATGGAATTAGCAGGCAGGACACTGCGTGTGGATATTGGGCGGGTTGCAGCCCAGGCAAATGGGGCGGCATTTATGCATTATGGCGATACCGTGGTATTATGTACGGCAACTGCGTCCGATAAGCCAAGGGAAGGGATTGATTTCTTCCCCTTGAGCGTGGAGTATGAGGAGAAGCTTTACTCGGTTGGGAAGATTCCGGGAGGGTTTAACAAGCGTGAGGGCAAGGCGTCGGAAAATGCGATTTTAACGTCCCGCGTCATTGACCGCCCAATGCGCCCGCTGTTCCCCAAGGATTACCGGAACGACGTGACGCTGAATAACCTGGTAATGAGCGTAGACCCAAGCTGCCGCCCGGAATTAGTGGCAATGCTGGGCTCTGCCATCGCCACCAGTATTTCCGATATCCCATTTGCAGGGCCATGCGCTACCACGCAGGTAGGCATGGTAGACGGGGAATTTGTGATTAACCCTTCCCAGGAGCAGTGGAAAAACGGGGATTTGAACCTGACTGTGGCGTCTACCAGCGAAAAAGTCATTATGATTGAAGCAGGCGCCAACGAAATCCCAGAAGATAAGATGCTGGAAGCTATTTACAAAGCCCATGAAATCAACCAGTCCATTATTGCATTTATCAATGAGATGGTGGCGGAAGTTGGAAAAGAGAAGCATGGGTATACAAGCTGCGCCGTGCCGGAAGAACTGTTTGCCGCTATCCGGGAGCTGGTTCCCCCGGAAAAAATGGAAGAAGCCGTGTTTACAGATGTAAAGCAGGTACGGGAAGAAAATATACGGAACATTACCGGGCAGTTGGAAGAAGCATTTGCAGAAAAAGAGGAATGGCTGGAGGTATTGGGGGAAGCGATTTACCAGTACCAGAAAAAAACAGTCCGCAAAATGATTTTAAAAGACCACAAACGGCCGGACGGGCGCGCCATCGACCAAATCCGCCCCTTGGCTGCCGAGGTGGACTTAATCCCGCGGGTGCATGGCTCTGCAATGTTTACCCGGGGGCAGACCCAGATTTGCGATGTGGTAACCCTTGCGCCCTTGTCAGATGTGCAGCGCATTGACGGGCTGGATGAAAATGAAGTAAACAAGCGTTATATGCACCACTATAATTTCCCC
>OFHA01000556.1_pt1 | contig 31865 bp, 25 predicted proteins | sample 1521891 | NCBI WGS metagenome assembly OFHA01 (sample SAMEA3504089, study PRJEB24116) | mouse gut metagenome | biome: mouse gut; feature: mouse-associated habitat; material: faeces | place: Denmark | collected 2011
TTTGAAAAGGTAAAAAACCTCTCAAAGTGCCTAAAATCAAGGATTTTCACGAATCTCTCCGATGTAGTAGACATACGCTCTCGACAGTTGTTTCAGTTTCCAAGGGAAGTTCTTTCACTTCCTCACCATCAACAGGTACGGGGAAATTGAATACAATCTTCTTTATCCAACTACCGTCCTTTCTCTTTTCCGGGAACATTTCAATTCGCTCGATAAAGGCTTTCATAAACTCTTTCTGTTCCGCTTCCGTTGCGGAATGGTAGACCTCATCAAATGCCAGTAAGAGTCGATAAATGTTATCACCAGAGATTTTCTCTTGCTGGATGCTGCGGATCTGCCCTTGCAACTCACCAATCTGAACTTCAATTTCCTCTATGGTATCATACTGCTCATCATAGCGGCGCTGCAAGTCCAAAATCTTTCTGTCATAGTGGGCATCATTGATATCCAAGGTATCCATCTGACGCTCCAAGCGGTTTTTCGTTCCAAAGGCTTGCTTTAGCCGCCCTTGCAGGACAGCAATCTGCTTCCATATCCTCTGTATCAACTGCTGTTCCGATTTTCGTCTGAATTGCTTCTACAAACCGTGGATTGTTGACCATAGCGGAAATGACCTTCGCCACAAATTTGTTGATTTCCATCTGCTCGATATTCAGACGGAAGCTGCACTCATGCCCGGTAGGTATAACCGTATTTTTGCAGTAGTAATAATATCTTGTTTTCTTGTCCTTGCTGTGTGCCTTGGCAATATTACCGTACATACTCTTGCCGCAGCATGGGCATTTCAAGATACCGGACAGGATGTGTGCATGGTCTGGATTGTTGACCTTTTCCCGCTTAAAGGAATTGATCTTGCGCTTTTCCTGTGCCAGATACCAATCTTCTTCGGAAATGATAGCTTCGTGCTGTCCTTCATAAACCGGGAACTCCGACTGCTCAACCACGTGCATCTCATTTCTTGTACCCTGTTTCTTTTCTGTTCTTCGTCTGCCGTAAGCAATCTTTCCCATATAAACAGGATTGTACAATACATTTTTCACAAAATCTCTTGAAAATCCCGGAATGGTATTATTCTGTCTTAGTTTCTTAGTATAACCATTGCGGTTCAGATATTTTGCAACTCCTGCAACACCCTCGTTTGTATGAATATAACGATCATAGATTACTCGGATAACTTCTACTTCATCTTCGGCAATAACAAGTTCACCATTATCCAGTTTGTATCCATATGGAGCAAAACCGCCGTTCCATTTGCCCTCACGAGCCTTTTGTTCACGTCCTGCCATTGTCTGTGTGCGGATATTTTCTCGCTCAATCTCTGCCACCGCAGACAGCACAGAGATCATCAGCTTTCCTGCATCCTTGGAGCTGTCAATGCCATCCTCCACGCAGATCAGATTGACACCGAAATCCTGCATAAGTTGCAAAGAGTTCAGAACGTCCGCTGCATTTCTGCCAAATCGAGACAGCTTAAAGACCAACACATAAGAAACATCATCTTTGCCGTCCTGGATGTCATTCAGCATCCGTTGAAACTCCTGCCGCCCTTGAATGTTCTTTCCGGAAAAGCCCTCGTCAGAATACTCCCCGGCAACGATCATATCCTCGTATGCCGCATACTTCCGCAGCTTGTCACGCTGGGCATCCAAGCTGTATCCGTCAACCTGCATCGAGGTGGACACTCTTGTATAAAGATAGCATTTAAGTTGTTTCTTTTTCAGAATCTCCACCTCCCTCATTCATTCTTTTTACCATAAGTCCCTCGTTGCGGATATAATACTCCAAAAGCCACAGCACATAATCCGGTGCATGGCGGTTGTCCAGTTCCCATTCAGTCATAGTCCGGTAAGGAATATGGACAAGCTTGCAAAAATCTTTCCGGTTCAGTCCTGTGCTTTCACGCAACTTTATAATTCTGTTTTTACAATCCATCCGTCTTTTCTCCACAAAAGCAAAAAGTACACGTTGCGTAATCATTATAGCATAGCCATAACGAATACGCAACGTGTAAATTGCAAATTTTACGCAGCCTTATCCGTCAAAAGCTGCGCTTGATTACTTTCCTCGGAATGCTCCACTTCCTGCGGTGCGTCCTGTTCCAATTTATCCAAAACCTGATGTCCATATTTCTGGAGCATCTGGCTCATAACATCCACACAGCGGTCAAATGCCGCATTATATTTCGCTTCCTCATAATATTTCTTCAATAGGCGTTTCCTCCATCAAAGTTCCATATCCTGTCCACGCTTCCGGGCAGGGTGTTCGTGTTCCTGTGTTTCCTTTCCTCTGATAAGGACAGAATTGATAAAAGCCCGAACCTTTTCGGATGCGATTTCCAGTGCATCCAGAAAAGGCTGGGCTTTCTGTTTGAGTTCCATATATTTTTCGTTTACTGCTTCATACCGCTGTTTCCAGATGGAAACCGTCTTTTCTGCGGAAGCCAATTTTTCTTTCAGCCGCTTGTTGTCAGCATTGGCAATAACACCGTTGACCGCATAGCGTTTGAGCGTGTCGCATTCATCCGGTGTCAGCGTGATGTTGTTCCCGAATGTAGCTTTTTTGCCCATCGTTTCAATGTCCTGCACCGTCAGCGCAATGGTCTTTGCCGCCTTGGTTTCCTTTTGCAGAGTTTCCAGTTTCTTTTTCTGTTTCTCCGTGGCAGCTTTGGCATCCTCCACCCCCCGCTCCGCCTGTGCCACCTGTCCGGTCACAGCTTCCAAACGCTGCTGCTCTGCCTGTACCTTGAACTGCGTCACCGTCAGATGTTCCTCGGTGCTGCCACGCTCTCCACGCTCCACATCGGTGTAACCGACACTTCGCATAAAATTGAAAAAGTCATCCTGCAACACACTGTAGGACGACTTCAAAATCTTTTTTCCTTTTGCGTTCATCATAGGGTTCCCGTTTTCATCGAGAACGGGCTTAGACTCCCATTTCTTACTGCGGCTGACCTGTGTGATCGTTTCTTTTATCGTCCCCCGAAGTGATTCATCCTTACACCGCTTCGACCAAAGGATCTGCTTTTCCACCACCGGGATATAAACCACATGAAGGTGGTAGTGGTACACCTCCTCGCCCAGAGCTTCGGACATTGCCCGGTTGCGCTCATCGGCGTGCATGACGGCAGAGAGGATGTACTGCTCACCGCCCACGATCTCCACGGCGGCTTTATAGGCATCGGCATAAAACTGTTTCGCAAATTCATAGCCGCCGTGGTTGTAGAAATAAGCGGAGTTCACATCAAACACCAACTCGCCGTATTTGATGGCATCCGGTTTCAGACCTCTGGTGGAGATCACTCCGTCCTGTTCCATCTGCTCAAACATTTTTACATAATCGTCCGTGGGTGCTTTGAAATGAACGTTCAGAGAAGTGCGTTCCGGCACGATGTCCTGATTGCTGTAGCTGTCCTTTTCACGCTCATTGTGTTCCTGTACCTTAGCCACATCTGCCGGGGTTTCCAAGTCCTGATTCCGGGCTACGGTGCGGTTTATTCCATCATTTCTTGCCATAGATTTTTCTCCTTTCTTTGGGATTTGCAAACAGCGAGGAGTTACGGAGAGGCACTTTTTCAAAGTGTAATAACCCACTATTACACTTTCATCCATACTGGCTGCAAAGTGCCGCGGGCTCTCCGAGGGCTCCTCCGGAGGGGGTGCGGTCGCTGCGGCGACATCTGCTGACCAAGGCGAAATGTCTGCAACTTTTCTCATGGTCAGCCCGTCTGCATTGAGCCGTTTTGCGAAACTTACTCTTGCAGACGGTTGCAGTGAAAACCGTATCTTTCACTGCCATAGAAACAGCCCAAATAAAGGAAATGAGCTGTTTCTATCACAAGCGTTACACGCTCTTTTGCTGTGTACATACGTACCAGCAATCGGTTTTACTCGACCCTTCGCCATTCCTCCGGAATGTCATCCGGTACGTACGTACACGGCGAATCTCCGTAAAACCCATTTATATGAGATCTTGCCACAGCTTCCACACCCATAAATCCCCATACCCGACGTCCGGCAGAGTTGGTAATGTTGTTACAATGCTCCAAGTTAAATTTCTTCGCATTGGCAACCATAGCATCGCTGAAGCTGCGGGATTTTAGCGGGGCAAGGGAATTTTCCTCGCACCACAGGCGATAGATTACATAGAAATCCTTGGAACTGATGGACGCATCCGCTTTGCGCCGGATATATCCCTCCGACTCCATGAAATCGAAAATGTTGTTATTGTCACGCTTGACCGCTTCCCGGTTTTCACGGATGCGGTCACTCTCCGTAAACTGAAAGTTGTTGGCAACGAGCCGCTGCAAGCCTTCAAATGCCCAGCGGAAAATTCCCTCGGCTTCGGCTTTCATTTTCTCTGCAAGGTCGGGATCGTCGGCTCTGTCTACAGGCTTTTCCTTGGTGGTCAGCACAAGCTGTCTGCGGTAAAAGCCATCGCTACGGTCATACAGGGCTTGCAGATCACCATTGCTGAATGCCAGCAACCGGGCAAACATCCAGCCCTGATAGCTCTGCTTGCCCTTGCGTTCCAAGTCCATTTTGCCCTGTGCAGTCACGATGGATTTTACATAGTTGGTCTGGCGCAGGGCTTCCATCCGCATATCATCATCCACGCACAGCAGGATGTGTTCCAGATCAGCACGGGCGAAGCGGTTTTCGGAAATTTTTCCGATGCTGCCGTCTTTCATATTCGTGCCGAATATAGCGGACAGCACCGTACCGATTTGAGATTTGCCCTCGCCGCCATTGCCCTTAATCACCATCATGCGCTGTCCCTTGTTGGAAGGAATCAGACAGTAGCCGATAAACTCCTGCAAAGTGGGGATATCCTCCGCATGGAGCAGCCCATCCAGAAAGTTTAGCCAGGTCACAGGTGTAGGTGCATGAGGATTGTAAACAACAGGCAGACGGTTTCGCACGATAGCCGGTCTGCCCTCGATAAATGTGCCGTTCAACAGTAGCGTACCGTTGGACAGATGAATCCGATCCTGCTCCGGTGGAAAGTCCGGCACTTGCGCTTCCAGTTTCAGCACTTCCAGAATGTTGGTGATCTTCCGGGGGATATTGTTTACGGCACAGAATTTCAGCTTGTCGTAAATCTCCCCACGCCGAGGGAGATCGTCCGTCACTCGACCATCGGGCGTGAAAAAAGCTCCGTTTGCGAAGATGATTCTGCGCTCCTGCAGAAATTCTTCACAAAACAGAGCTTCGTTGATGTTCTGCCCGTCAAACCAGACAGGCAAATTCATATCAGGCGTTTTCCGGTTCTTCGCCATGGTGCGCCACCTCCTTTTTCTTTCGTGCGGTATACTCTTGCAGAAAAGCAATTTTGCCGTCCTGCATCAGCTTGTCCACCAATGCCACCCGTTCTTCCAGATCACCCACCGTCAGCACATCTACCATATATTCGATATGGCAGTGCATCTATCTGGCAGGCTTCCACAAAACGGTCATCCAGAGCATCTTCCGGTGTCTTGGGTGCGTATCGTACTTTCCAATCTTCCAGCAGATGCAGATAATCCGTCAGCACCCGGAAACACAGCATTTCATCCTCCCGGAACTGGCGGATATAAGGACGCTTCGGCTTGACCATAGCTGCGGCAGTGGGCGGTTTCGGGTCAAGCCCAAAGTCCGCAGCCAGCTTTTGCGCTGCTTCATAACTGCTCAGATCGAACAGCCTTGCCACAAGGCCGATTACATCCCCCTTGGCTCCGCAGCCGAAGCAGAAAAAATAGTCCTCATTCAGTTTCAAGCTCGGATGCCTGTCGTTGTGGAACGGGCAGCAAGCCATACCGTTGCGGTTGACATTCAGCCCGTAGTGTTTTGCGGCTTGCTTTACGCTGATTGCCGCCTTGATGGTTTCATAAATCGTCATAGAAAACCTCCGTTCATAGTATTCAGAAAGTACGAAACACCCGCCGTGATTGGCAGGTGTTTCGCTCTTTCTACTATCGTTATGCCGGATTTTTCAATAAACAGGCTAATCGGAGGACAACCCTGTTTCAAAAAACAGGACAACTATTCGGAGGATGTAGATTTCTTCACATTTGCATGGTATAATGAAAGAAATAAAAAACAGGACAGGAGGGCAAGCATGAACCAAGAACTGATGACATTGGATTTCTGGCAGGATACCGTCATATATGAGGACAAAATATATCCTATCGGCACGCTGGCCTGTGATGCGCTGAATGTTCCTGCGGATACCATTGCAAAGATGAATGAACAATGCGAGAAAATCAATCTGCTGCTTGGAACATTAAACGCCAGTCAGGATGCGTCTGCACTCTGTCCTATGGCAAGGGAAGCTGCTCTGACGATGCTTGGTATTCTCAGTCAAACGCCGCCGTTCTCCTATATGAATATCCCAAAACACAGAGAACGGATTGAAAAAGTCTTTACTGCGGACAATGCACTGAAATATGTGGAGTTTGCCATAAAAGCCGCAACCAATTCTTTGCAATTTGAAGAAATCCAGAACTTTGCCGATGCGATGATGCTCCAACGCTATACTGCAGTTTTCGGGCATCTGGCATACTCCCTTGGGGAATACCAAACGGCCATGCTTGATTTTGCAGAAAAATCGGATTGCAACGAAGCAGACCGCACCGCAGATGGTTTTGCAAAAATGTTCGGCAGCTATTTCCCGCCGGAGTTTTCTATCACGGAGGGCAATGCATGGATGTCTACCCTGAACAATTCTGTTCAGTATGTATCCGTCATCCGTCCCGGTGAAAAAGTTGCAAAGCTGGTCAAGCGGATGCACTATGTATCCTTTGCAGGGATGTTCCGGTCTGATCTTTTTGAGGGCTTATGTGTTGGTCATGCACCGAAGAAATGCAGAATCTGCGGCAAGTGGTTTCTGACCACCAATGCAAGGCACACCAAATATTGCGGCGGTTATGCGCCGGGAGATAAGCTGCACCGCACTTGTCGGCAGATCGGCAATCTAAAAGGCAGAGAACAGCGGGAACTTGCGGACGATCATCCGCTGAAACAGATTTATGAGAAGCGGCTGAATACCATAAACCGCTATGTGAAGCGTGGCACTCTGGATGCTGAACTTGCGGAGGTTATGAAGAAACTGGCAAAAGATAAGATGCTCCAGGCATTGTGCAATGTAGCCTATGCCAAGGGCGATTACGAAAAGGAAATTGGACAGGCTGCCTTGAAAAAAGAAGTACAGAAAAATCTTTGAATTTGTAGGTGAGAGGATATGAAAAACTTATATATAGTTGGCGGAACAATGGGAGTTGGAAAGACCGCTGTTTGCCAGCAACTAAAATCTGATTTACCCAATAGCGTATTTCTTGATGGAGATTGGTGTTGGGATGCAAACCCATTCCAAGTAACCAATGAAACCAAAGCAATGGTGACAGATAATATCTGCTACTTACTAAACAACTTTTTGCATTGCTCAGCTTATGAAAATGTGATTTTCTGTTGGGTAATGCATCAACAGCCTATCATAGATTCTATATTGGGAAAGCTGGATACACAAAACTGTGAGGTGAAATGTATCTCACTTATTGCTGACGAAACCCATTTGCGTAAGAGATTAACTAAGGATGTAGAAAGAGGTATTCGTGCCGAGGATGTAATTGAAAGAAGTGTAACAAGAATACCGATGTATCAAACACTAAACACGATTAAAATTGATACTAATGAAAAAACGGTGGCTATGATTGCAAATGAAATCGAGCAGATATGATGCTGTCAAAGACCCGTTTATAGGAAACAGAAACTTTTAGTTTTCAGAATGTTCACGCACATTATTAAAACGGAAGGAAGTGCGCTATGCTGAATGATTTTTCATGGAATATGACCGGATACATACCGAAATATCCTGTTGATTCATTCGGTGCGGACATCCGCCCCTATGTGGCAGAGCGCATCTTCCAACTGGAACCGGAGCCGCCAACGGTGAACAGTCTGAATGAGTATATCCTATCTGCCTTGCAGGAAAAGAACTTGATGTATTTTTCGTTCTTCCTGCACCATTATGAGCCGCAACTCAACAAGCGCACCAAGAGCTTTCTTGGCGTGGATAGCGGCGATTTGTACGACACAGACCGATTTATAGATATAAAGCTCTCCTGCCGAGAGCAAATGCTCCAAAAGCTGATGGACTATGACCCCGCCAAGGGTGCGGAGTACGCTACATACATTTTTCCGTTCATCCGGGATGCTATGCTCCGTTTCCGCATGGGTGAAGAAAAATGGTCGGTGTCCTCTCTGACCAATTACAAAATGGTGCGGTCAATGGCATGGCTGTACCATAACACCAAGGATGCGGTCAGCGAGTTTGCCAAGAAATACAACTGCGACCTTGCCCTTGCGGAAGAATATCTGAAAGTAGTCCGTGGCATCCGCAATCAGCAGCCGTTCTATGTGACGGGCGAAGACGGCGAGGAAACGGGCGAAGATGTTGCCCTTGACGATACTTGGAACTATGCCGACATCCTCTGGAACGGCATACAGGCTGAAAAGGTGCAGCGGGCATTTGAGAAGCTGAATTACCGGGAACAGACCTTACTTGAAAAACGGTTAGCAATCTGTATGACCTGTGGGCGAGTTGGCTCATGGAAGAACCGCCCCACTTTTGAAGAACTGGCGATTATGTTTGAGGGCAGCACTGCCAGCGGTGCAGAGCGAGCCTACCGGAAAGCGGTGGACAAACTGACAGAACTGCTGGTTGCCGAAGGTGCGCTCCATGCTGTCCGGCTGAAACAGAAATCCAAAACCAAGCGCAAAAAGAAAATCGCCGCCGCAATCTACGAATACCAAGCAGACTGCGACGGCGAATGGGGCGAGATTTCATTTAATTTTGAGAATGGCACAGCTGAGATCATTCAACTTGCCGATTGGGACACGATGATAACAAAATGCTTTGCAAATCAGGCAATATCGTATCTTCTGAACTGCGAAAATGAGAAGCTACCAAAGGAAACATTGGTGGCGTTTGAACTCTAAAAATAACCGCTGCAATTTTACGGAAATTGCAGCGGTTTCATTGGTTGCGCTTGACTCAACTTATTATTTAAGTGTATTACGAGGATCAATACTCATCGTGTCCTATTGATGAACACGGCTTCGGCGGGATCGAAGTAGTCTGCGGTATTGCTACTTAGTCCGCTGGCCTTCCAAGCCTGTTCAAATGTAATATTCTCGATGTTGCTCAAAATAACATAGGTTGTATCCTCAACGGCGTTATTCAACCGTCCGGTAACTTCCAGCCTGTACTTGTAAGTATAGCAAGTCACAGTTCCTTCCATTCCATTTATAGATGCAAAACTTGCACTGTAAGTACCAGCATCCCACAGTTCATCCCTAAAGATATGTTCATACGTTTCAGCTTCGACTTCATAGACATAGCCACCAATTTCTACTGTAATATTGTTAGAACCTTCATTGTTTACGAAAATACACCAATACGGTGCCTCCTCAGTAAGTACCATCTTATTTTGTAAAGATGTATTTCCAGCAAGATTTAGTTCAAATCCGTTTAGTCTACCCTTTTCTGCTGCAACTTTGATGCTATAAACATCCGCAATTCGTGCAGGATAAGTTTCAAGGATTTCACCGGAGTATTCGATTTCAATTGCATCTCCGACTTCTGGTTCGGGTGACGGCCGAGCATTTCTGATAGGCACTTCAATTCTGTCTGCACTACTCAGTTCCCAACTACCCTCAACAGGTTTCACAAGATAATACCCATCATGGATTTCCAGAATTTCAGCTTGGAACACCTGATGTGCTTCGTTAGAAAAGCCTTCAATCTGAAGACAATTATTCTTGAAAACCAATCGTCCGGTTTCTACCAGTTCTTCAGAATTGTACTTTGTTTTATCTACGTACAGATGACCGTCTTGCTTATCCAGTCTAAGTGCGAAATCGAAACATCCTCGGTCAGACAGTTCATAGCTTACACCATTTACATAGTCATAAATGGTAATGCGATTATCAATCATTCCAGAACCAAAGCTGTATGTTGCACAGATTTCTGGGAAATCATCCCCAGTAAGGTCAGTAAAATAAGCGTTCCATATTGGCATACCATCAATCAAAATTGTTTGGCCAGTAAGTTCCGAAGTGTCAAAGGGTTTTGACGCAATTATTTGTGTCTGGTTGTAGCTGAAAGTAACATCTGGATATATCGGAAGTTTTATAGTTGATTCATCATCCATAGCAGAGGGGTTCTCTGTGTAGTCAAACCACTCTATGACGGAATTTACCTCATCTGCAATACGCACCTCTACATTTTCCACTTCGACATATACAATAATGTCCTCGTCAGTGGAGTTCTGCATATTTACACCAATCTTAAACCACGTATCTTTTTCAGCATCAAATTCCACCGGCATTCCATGTGTAAGATAGGTAGCAGTATATCCGGTTTCTGTTGTTTCATTGACCGGAGATAACAGGACTTCCGTATCACCCAATCCATCACCAGACCATATTTTGATTGAGTTCTTGATTGTGCTGACTTCTTCATCCGAATACACAAATTCTTCTTGACTTCCCGCTGGAACAACGATTCGCAGTGTGTAACTGTCTTGCTTCGGATTTGTCAGAAAGCAGACCACAACAACTACACAGGCAATCACTGCAAGAATGATAATCCAAAACGCAGGTTTCTTATAATTCATCACGGATTTCACACGCTCCTTTACACCTACCTCACCAAAGGCAAGAGGACAGGCGGCAATCATACGACGATTTACGCTGCAAGCCACAAGTGCTTGGGTATAATCTGCTCTCTGTTCATTTCCGAGTTCCTTGATAACCTTTTCATCACAGGCAAGCTCGATGTCACGACACAGCAGAACATAAGCCAGCCACATCAAAGGATTGAACCAGTGAATTGTCAGCAGGAGAAAACCAAGAGGTTTCCACCAATGGTCTTTGCGGCGAATGTGTGCTTGTTCATGGGCAACAACGTGTTCCATATCCTGCTCATCCATTTTGAACGGCAGATAGATTTTCGGCTTGATGATGCCCAAGACAAACGGAGAACCGACATTCTCACTTTGGAAAATATTGTCCTCGTAGCGAACGGCAGTATCCACCTTACGGCGCAGACGCCAGTAACTGATGGCTGTATATAATGCCAGTGCAATCATGCCGAAAATCCAAATATATTCATAGATACCAATGGTAATCTGCAACGGATTTGCACTTGCGCCAGCCATCGGAGTGTTAGATTGGCCGATAATAGGATTGACTGCGTTGTTTATTGCATTTATACCGCTATTGATGGTTGGTGTAGTATCCATTCCAATGTCCAGAGGAATGGTTTCTGCACTTGGAATCAGACTCAATGCACTCTCAAAAGAGAATGGGCAAACCAATCTGACAGCTACAATACCCCAAAGTAGAACATTGACCCATTTGGGAGCTTTCTTCAAAGCAAGCCTGAGTATCAGCACAGCCAGGATAAGCCAGCTTGCCGATATGCTCATGTTGATAATTTTCAAAAAGAGTTCGTTCATTGTGAATCTCCTTTCCTGATGCGGTCGATCATGCGCTGTACCTCATCAAGCTCATCTTCGGACATAGCCTGATGCTTTGTAAAAGCAGCGATAAAGGCAGGCAGAGAACCCTCGAATTTCTTCTCAACCAGTTCATCGATCTCACACGCCTGGGCTTCATCTTTGGAAACGAGAGAAGTAACAGTGCCATTGTCGTTCTTCAGCACACCACGCTCTCCAAGACGCTTGATAACGGTATAAGTCGTAGTTCTTTTCCATCCGAGTTGATCCTGGCACAGCTTTACAAGCTGGGTAGCAGTAACCGGCTCATGCTCCCACATAATCAAACAAAAACGATATTCACTTTCGTGAATCTTCGGAAAATCCATATTCACGCCCTCCTTGTCTATACCGTTAGACTTCATATATAGTCTACAACATTAGACAATCAAAATCAATAGCGTTCACAGAGAAGATACAAAAAATTGCCCGCAGAATTTCTCCCACGGGCAAAGTGTTGGTTAACTATCAAGCGGTTTGTATTCAGTTACAGTTTTCAAATAGGTTTCGGGATCACCGTTCAATATCAAGTCTGCATATCCAATCGGATCATTGTAGATCAGATAGTCCAATTCTGACCGCTGATACATATTATCGGCAACCTCATTCTCCACGGCGATGGTATCAATGGCAATCATACTGCCATCTAAGAATTTCAGTTCCACACAGGCATTATCCATGTTGAACTCACAAGAAATCAATCTATCCATAAGAAACCTCCATTTTGCTGGATGTTAGATCATCCCAAAATATTTGAATGCTTCTCGGATTGCTTTCTCTTTTTCCGGCGGGCATTGTGGCTGTCTGGAATCCTCAGCCTTCGGCAGATTGTAGTTTTTGCCTACTTCAATCCCACATTTCCGTTTGATCTGTGAGATATAGAGGTTGGACACCTTTAACCCGGTATGCTCCAAAACATACTCCTTGATCTGCGGATAGGTTGCTCCATCTTGGAACTCCGACATATCCATATCTTCCAAAGAGAACTCAACCCGAATCTTTTTCGAGTCGACCTCGCCCTTGGAAAGCAAGACAATGGTTTCCACATGATACACCCCAGGAAACATATCCACGCAGCATCCTCTCTCCACCCTGTACCCGCTCTCCTGCATCACCGCCAGGTCCCGCACCAGGCTTGTCGGCTTGCACGACACATACACAATCCGCTCCACCCCGTAATCCAGAATCTTTTTCAGCGCTTTGGGATGCACGCCTTCCCTTGGCGGGTCCAGAATAATCAAGTCCGGCTTTTCTCCAATCGCATCCTCCGCCAGCACCTTCAGCACGTCTCCTGCAAAAAACGCACAATTTGAAAGCCCGTTGCGCTGCGCATTTTCACGCGCTGCCTGCACGGCTTCCGGGACAATCTCCACACCGATAACCTTTCCGGCAGCCGGGGCCATCATCTGGGCAATCGTTCCGGTGCCTGAATACAAATCATACACGACGCTTTCCCTGCCCTTTTCCAGGCTTCCAATGTACTCCCGTACCGTTTCATACAGTACCTCCGCCCCGCGCGAATTGGTCTGGAAAAAGGAAAAAGCGGTAATTTTAAAGGTCATTCCAAGCAGTTCTTCATAAAAATAATCCTGTCCGTATAAAATATCCGTCCCTTCATTGATAACCGCGTCTGCCAGGCTGTCATTTTTTGTATGCAGGATTCCGGCAATCGTTCCTTCCAGCTCCAGGCCGCGCAGCGTGCTGCAAAATCCTTCCAGCAGCTGTTCCTCCGGCGTTTCCCCGCAGCTTTGCGTTGTCGTAACAAGACTTATAAGTATTTCTCCCGTCTTTGCTGCCTTGCGGACAAGCAGGTGCCTCAGATAACCCTCATGCGTATTCTTTTTCAAATAACCCGTTCCGTGTTCTGTAAAATACGCCAGTACTGCCGATAGAATTTTTCCATAATCGCCATCCGCAATCACGCAGCCGTTTACAGTCACAATATCATAAAAGCTCCCCCTCTTATGCATGCCAAGTGCAAGCGGCCCGTCTTTACAGGCATCCCCGAAAGAAAATTCCATTTTGTTGCGGTAGCCTTCCGAAACCGGGCTCGGCTTGATTCCCTCAAACCATGCATCCTGCGCGCCGTTCTCTGTCCTGACAGCCTCAGACAGCAGCTCCTTTATCTGTTCTTCTTTGAAATGCAGCTGTTTTTCATAATCCAGGTTCTGGTATGTACAGCCGCCGCATTCCCCGAAATGCACGCAGGCCGGCTGCGGCAGCTCCTGCGGCGATTGCTCCAGCACCTCGAGCAGGCGTCCCTCGCACCTGCCTTTCCGCTTTTTTTTCAGTGAAAAGCGCACCTTCTGCCCGGGAACGGTGTTTTTCACGATGACTTTTTCCCCATCCTGCGTTATTAGGATTCCTTCATTTGGAAATTTTACTTTTGTTATGATTCCTTCGCCTGTCTGTCCCTTTTTCATCTATCCGTCATTCCTTCCATCCGGGTTTTTACCGGGAACAAAATTCTGATAAGACAAAAAACTGGCCAGAAATTGCTTTCCGGCCAGTCCTGCCTGTTTTTCTTATTCTTCTGTCATGTCATCGGTAATTGTATCTGCTTCTTTTGCTTCTTCTGCATCGTCTGCATCGTCTGCTTCTTCCGCTTCGTCTTCGGACTTTTCTTCTTCGTCTTCAAAGAAGTCGTCGTCAAAGTCGTCGTCGAAATCGTCTTCAAAATCTTCCAGATAATCCGGCGCAAAGAAACGGTACAGGCCATAAATGGCAGCTGCTGTTACGGCGATGATGCCAAGCGCTGCAAAAATCCATACGGCTTTGCTTTTTTTCTTTTCCGCTTCGTCTTCCTTCTTCAGAAGGTCGCCTACCTTTGCTACATTTTCAGACAGTAATCCATGTAATTCATCTAATCGATTCATGTTACTCCTTCTCCTTTCCGCTCTATTTGCAGGTGCCGGAAAACGGCACCGCACTTAATCTTTATTATTATAACATATCTTTCCCAGATAGCGAGAAAAAATTTGCATTTTATTGTTTTTTTATAATTTCACCTGAAACATTCCATTCGGTTACTCTGCCCGTTTCAATTTTGCAAATGCGGCAAACATCTTTTTGACACCGGCTTCATGAAACTGGACGGTCACTTCATAATCCCGTCCCCCGGAAACAATTTTAACAACCAGCCCTTCCCCGAATTTCTGGTGCCTTACCAGGTCGCCTACATCATACCCGAGCCTTCTGCGGATATCGGAACCTCCCGGGCTGCCACTGCCTGATACAGTCCCGCCGTCATTGCCTGATATGGCATTCCCACTGTTATTGCCTGATACAAAATTCACGTTGTTATTGCCTGATATGGCACTCCCGCTGCCACTTCCTGACGCAGAATTCACGCTATTATTGCCTGATACAAAATTCACGCTGCCACTTCCTGACGCAGAATCCACGCTATTATTGCCTGATACAAAATTCACGCTGTTATTGCCTGATATAAAATTCACGCTGCCACTGCGTGAACCAGCCATGGCTGCCGGTTTTGCCAGAAATGCTTCCCTGGCCTGCTGGCGGAGCGAATCTGCATATCCGGACACTGCTGCGCGCCGGGCTTTGGGAACCGGTTCTTCCAGCAGATGCTGCGGAATTTCCTTTACAAACCGCGATACTTTATTATACTGCGTTTCGCCGCGTACCATGCGCTGCTTCGCGCACGTCACTGCAAGGCGCTCCATGGCCCTTGTGATGCCTACGTAAGCAAGGCGGCGTTCTTCCTCGATTTCTTCCATGGCATTGTCACTTGTAATTGACATATAGCTTGGAAACAGGCCGTCTTCCATGCCAGCCAGGTATACCTGCGGAAATTCCAGGCCCTTGGCGCTGTGAAGCGTCATCAGCACGACATGGTCACTGTCTGCGTCCAGGCTGTCAATATCTGCCACCAGAGCAACTTCTTCCAGAAAACCGGACAGCGTCGGCTCCGGTTCTTTCTCTTCATAGGTCAGCACCTTTCCCTGCAGCTCCTCAATATTTTCGATGCGTGCCTTTGCTTCATCCGTGCCTTCTGCTTCCAGTTCTTCTATGTAGCCCGTTGTGTCAATAATTTCCTGCAAAAGCGCCGACACCGGTATCAGTCCCGCCTTGGAACGCATCGCCTGGATAAGCGTGACAAACGGCTCGATTTTGGCAGCCGCCCTTCCAATCGAAGGAATTTCCGGCGCACCGCGCAGTGCCTGGTAAAAGCTGATGCCGTGCTCATTTGCATAGCCCTGCACCTTTGCCAGCGTCGCAGCGCCGATTCCCCGTTTCGGTATATTGATAATCCGGCGCACAGCCAGGTCATCTCTTGCATTGTCTATCGTTTTCAGGTAAGAGAGCAGGTCTTTGATTTCCCTGCGCGCATAGAAGTTTACGCCGCCTACAATTCTATAAGGAATATTGGATAAGATAAACCGTTCCTCAAACAGGCGCGACTGTGCATTTGTCCGGTACAGCACGGCACAGTCCTGATACCGGAACCGCCCCTGCTGCATGCCGGAGCGGATATCGGATACCACAAAGTCCGCTTCTTCGAATCCGTTTTCAAACTGCCGGAATACAATCCTGTCCCCGGCTTCATTCTGCGTCCAGAGCGCTTTTTCCTTCCGCCCGCAATTGTTTGCGATAACGCCGTTCGCCGCATCCAGTATATTTTGCGTAGACCTGTAGTTCTGCTCGAGCTTGATAACCATGGCATTTGGAAAATAATGCTCAAAATTCAGGATATTCCCGATGTTGGCCCCGCGGAATTTGTAAATGGACTGGTCATCATCTCCTACCACGCACAGGTTCTCATATTTGGAAGCCAGCAGCCGGATAAGGTTAAACTGCGCCGTGTTCGTGTCCTGGTACTCGTCCACCATAATATACCGGAACCGCTCCTGGTAATAATCCAGCACTTCCTTATCGGTCTGGAACAGCTCTACGGTTTTCATAATCAGGTCATCAAAATCCAGCGCATTGTTTCTGCGCAGCATCTGCTCATATTCCGCATATACATTCGCAATCCGCTGCCTGGCATAGTCCCCTGCGGCCTGCTCCCTGTAAAGGGCCGGGTCCAGCAGTTCGTCCTTGGCGTGCGAAACTGCATTCAGAAAAAACTTTTCTTTGTAAAGCTTTGTATCGATTTCAAGACGCTTGCAGATATCCTTCATCAGCTGTTTCTGGTCGTCTGCATCATATATCGTAAAATTCGTGTCATAACCAATCCGGTCGATATGCCGCCTTAAAATCCGTACACACGCCGAATGAAATGTCGATACCCAGATACTTTCCGAACCAAATCCCACAATGCTGTCAATCCGCTCACGCATCTCTCCTGCTGCCTTGTTCGTAAATGTAATCGCCATGATATGGTATGGATTGACACCTTTTTCTTCTATTAAATATGCCGCACGGTGCGTCAGCACTCTTGTCTTGCCTGAACCTGCACCCGCTAATATGAGTACCGGGCCTTCGGTCTGGCAGACTGCCCGCAGCTGCATCTCATTCATGGATTCCTGCATCCGCCCTGTTCCTTCCATCCGTCCTTATCTTCCCTTCCTTCCTGCTTTGCGCATTTCTGCATTTCTGCGTTTCTGCTGTGTTTTTCCGGTTTCTTTCCTGTCCTATCATCTTAATCTTTCTTATGGAATCTGTCAATGCGGCATTTTTCTATTTGCGGTTTTTCTGCGAGGGAAGCGGGGATTGGATTTATTTTTGACTGGATTCCCAGACGCGGGTTTGGGTTTGGGTTTGACTGGATTCCCGGACGCGGGTTTGGGTTTGGGTTTGACTGGATTCCCGAACGCGGGATGAATATGCCTGCCGTGCCTGATTGCTCCGGTTCTGGAATGTAAGAATCCCTGGGCATTCTGCATTTACGCTTTCTTACCCGGACGGAACGGCGGCCCAGTTCGCCTTCGGCTAAAAGCCGCCTCTGGGCTTCGCACCCCTGTCTGTGCAGCAGAATACCAAGGCATTCTAACATTCCGCCACAGTCACAATCAGGCACGGCAGGCATATTCATCCAGCTGTTGCCCGAAAACCCTCAAAATAATAAACCTTGAAAACCCTTTTCTTTGTTTTCCCAGCTGCTGCCTGAAAACCTTCAAAATACCAGACCTTGAAAATCCTTTTCTTTGTTCTCCCAGCTGCTGCCTGAAAACCTTCAAAAATATGATACCCCGAAAACCCTTTCCTTTTTCGATTATATTTTAGGCGGGACTGCCGCATGGTGAAAATGATATCACATATAGTTCGTTTGAATCGTTCTTTATATATTATATCCTGCATATGCTTTGCTTAAAGCAAAAGCCCCAGACGTCATGCTTTCCCAGAGCATATCTGAAAACTGAAAAATACTTTTCATGAGATATGCTTCACAGATTGCGGGAATGATTTTTCAAACACGCTCTAAGGCATTTCAGCACACAGCCGGCGGGAGAAACCTGCCCTGTTTTGGATGCGACTGTGGAAGAATATTAGAATCCGCTGGCATTTTGCTGCTCAGACAGGAGTGCGAAGCCCGAAGGCGGCTTTTAGCCGAAGGCGAACTGGGCCGCCGTTCCGTCCGGCTGAGAAATCGTAAATACACAATGCCTGGGGATTCTTATATTCTGGAACGGAACATCCAAAACAGGGCAGGTTTCCCCCGCCGGCGTCCTGTCTGCCACACTTCCCCTGCTTGACACGCCCCGTTTTTCTGCTATCATAAGCATATACACTCACATTCCATCAATTCCCCATACAAACAGCATGCAAAAAAGGAGCTGATACAAAATGAAAACAGTCGTAATCTATAATTCCCAGACAGGCTTCACCAAACGGTACGCTCAATGGATAGCAAAAGCATCCGGTGCCAGATGCCTGGCATTTTCTGAGGCAAAAACGAAAAACCTGGACGCTTTTGAAGCCATTATTTTTGGCAGCTGGGCCTGTGCGGGCCGCATCCGCGGGCTTGGCTGGTTTAAAAAACAGGCCGGCAGATGGCACGGCAAAAAACTGATTGTATTCTGCGTCGGTGCAAATCCGCCAGAAAGCCCGGATATTGCTCCCGCACTGCAGCTAAACTTTACAGAATCTGAATTAAAAAAGATACGCGTCTTTTACTGCCCGGGCGGGCTGAACTATAAAAAAATGTCCGTGCCGTCCAGACTGATGATGAAACTATTTCTCACAGCACTGAAATTAAAAAAGGGCAAAACTAAAGCCGAACAGGAAGTGATAAAGGCTGTTTCGTCCTCCTATGATATTTCAGACAAAAAATATATCCGGCCGGTTTTAGAATGCCTGAAACAAAAATCCGTCACAGGCGGAATTACCACCGATTATGTTCCCAGCCAAAAGCTGTAAAAATCCACAGCACCTTTTCCACAATACCGGAAATACAGCGCCTTTTCTCCGTTTCCGATATGCAGCTGTGCCGCAAATGTACCCGCATGCGCGTGCACCAGCTGCACCGGAATTTCTGCATTGATAACCGAAAAATCTGCTTTTTCCGACACCAGCATCTTCCCTGCTGCCGTTCCGCGCAGGCTCACCGCTATCCGTCCCGCACCGTCCATGGCAAAATATTTAAAACCGGCCACTGCACCGTCCCGCATATTTGCAATATACTGGCGCGCTTTCGGGCTTCCGTCCTTTTTATCCTGTGTCACATACGGCGCGTCTGCATATTCCCTTCCAGGATGCCTGATATCATACCTGCCGGTACCGTTTTTTCCCCACAGATTACAGGCAAGGCGTGCCCCGTACCTGCCGCTCCCCTTTAACGGGCCGCCATTCAGGCCGCAGCTGGTCATTTCTGCCTGGGCAAACCCGCCGTCTTCCGTCTGCACCAGCCGTTCCGCACATGCCTGCCTGGCATAGGAAGTGCGTGCGGTATGCCTGTGGTAAAAAATATAATACTGCCCGTTCAGCCGCAGCATGCCGCCATGGTTATTCCCGGTAAAATTGCGCGCATGGCGCTCGTCTGCAATTCCGTCCAGAAACACGTCCCCGTTGCTGACAAGCGTGCCCCCGAAAGAAAAGCCCCCGTCCGGGCGGCTGCTTACTGCATAGCACAGTTCATGATTGTGCCTGGAAGAATAGACAAAATAATACCGCCCGTCATACTTGCGGATTGAGCTGGCTTCAAAAAACTCATGCCCGGCAAACGCGCCAGGTCCTTTTTTCGGAAACAGCAGCTTTTCCGGTGTCCGGACAGTCACCATATCCGGCTCTAATTCCAGCATATACCCTCCTTCAAAGCGCAGCCTTTTCCCGCCGGTCACAATGGCCGGGACAGGCGTATAAAACCCGGAATAAAGATACACCCGCCCGTCATCATCCACAAGCACGCCAGGGTCAAACGGAAACGAATCCCCCTTTTTCCGTCCCCAGACAGTCCCGTCCGCATGATGCACATGCCCGTAAAACTGAAACGGCCCGCGGGGCGAATCACTGGCCGCAACACCCATGATTCCCATAAAATCAAATGCGTAATACAAATAATAACGCCCGTCCAGCCCCCGCACCACGTCCGGCGCAAACAAAAGCCGCAGTCCCAGCCGGTTCAGGGGATCCTGGTTTTTGCGGTAAATCACGCCTTCCTGACGCCAGCTGCCCAGATTGTCCACCGGCGCAGACCAGCAGACATAATCATTCACGCAAAAAATGGGCGCGCCAAAACGGTCATGGGAACCATATAAATAAACCCTGTCCCCAAAAACATACGGTTCCCCGTCCGGAATATATTCATTTTCCGGAAGAAACGGATTCCCTGCCCGTCTGTTCATATCATATCCTCCTGAATTTTCAAAACCGTCCGGAAACATGCCCGGGACTGTTTGCTGCCACATATCATCCGCCAAAAGCATGCTGAATAATCCAGCTTATAAACAGCATCAGCTGGAAACCGATACGCGTACTGCTTTCTCATTTTTCAGCTGTATCATCAGTCCGAGTCCGGAATCCTGAACCTTTTTCAGGTATTTTTTGAATTCCTTTTTTGTCATTTCCTGTGCCGGACCGGTACCGCCTTCTGATACAAATTTCACATTTTCCGCCAGCTTATACGCGTGTTTTACTGCCGCACTGTTTTCCCCGCTGCCGGATTCACGCACGGAACCATAAATCACAATCGTATTCTTCTTTAATTTTACTTTGCTGGAAACCGGAAGCCCAAGCTTTAAATTATCCTGGTAAGAATCATTCGTCTCCTGGAGCATAATCGTCCATAAGTCCCGGCTTTTTGCACAGGCTGCCTCCCTGCCGGAAAATACCGCTGCCGCTAAAACCGCCAGCATCATCCAAAGGGCCGCCGCTGTCTTAAACCCTGCTGTCCTGTCATGCTTCATTTCAAAACCCTCCTTTCAGCAGATATTATTTTCTGAAAACACCACCGTTCTCATACCGGAATTATACCATACAAAAAGCTGCCTGTCATCCGTATTTCGGGATGCCAGCCCCGTATATCTGTCAAAGCGGCGGTTTTTATTTTATCGCGGCGTTCCGCCCCGGCTGCTATAACCTGCATTTCCGGCTTCTTTATCCGGAATCTTATCTGCCTCCGTTTCTTCCGGTTTCTTGTAAGCGCTTTCAAATACTGTAAACAGCAAAGGGACAATTTCACCAACTGCTACGCCTTTTTTCCCTTTCGTCAACCATGAAAAATCACAATATTAACTTATTTTTGTTACTTTTTACTATATATTACTCCTAATTTTTTGTTAATATTACCATTGACCAATTCGTGAAGTTATGCAAAAATATGCTTGTAAGCGCTTACAAAATAATGAAAGCAGATACAGCAGGAAATCCTGCGGGCAGCAGCTGAAAACCATATCCTGCAGCATGCATTATCTTATCGTCATTTGAAAACAGACTATCTGAAAGAAGGAGAATCGGCATGGAGTTATTGAGCAAAAAAATGACTGGCAAAAAAGAGCGGCCAGTCCGGGTACTGCAGTTTGGGGAAGGTAATTTTTTACGCGCATTTGTGGATTACATGATTGATATTGCAAATGAACAGGGCACATTCAACGGAGATATCGTTCTGGCCAAGCCGATTTCATTCGGCAGCCTGGAACGCTTTCACGAGCAGGAATGCCAGTACACCGTCCAGCTGCGCGGCATTGTGGACGGCGAACCGAAAAAAATCAGCCGGGTTATCACAAGCGTCACGGATGCTGTCGATGTGCAGGAACAATATGAAGCTTATGCCGCTTATGCAAAGCTGGATTCCCTGCGGTTTATCGTATCAAATACAACCGAGGCCGGCATTGTCTATGATGAAACCGACCGCATGGAACTGAATCCTCCGAAAACGTACCCGGGAAAGCTGGCAAAATTCCTCTATGAACGGTATGTGCATTTTCAGGGAAATCCGGAAAAAGGACTCATCATGCTCCCGGTCGAGCTCATCGACGACAACGGCATCCGGCTGAAGGAATGCGTACAGAAGCTGGCTGCCCTCTGGAAGCTGGAAGACGGATTTGCCAGATGGCTGGATGAAGCCTGCATTTTTGCTTCGACGCTTGTAGACCGCATTGTAACCGGTTACCCGAAGGATGAGGCCGAAGCCTTATGCACGCAGTTCGGCTATCAGGATAACCTGATTGTCACCGGCGAGCCGTTCGCCCTGTGGGTTATTGAAAGCGAAAAAGACATCAGCGGGGAATTTCCGCTGCCGCAGGCCGGGCTTCCGGTCATCTTTACCGATAACCAGAAACCGTATAAACAGCGGAAGGTACGAATTTTAAACGGGGCGCATACCTCCTTCGTACTCGCTTCCTTCCTGTGCGGGCATGATATCGTGCTCGAGTCCATGCAGGATGACCTGATTTTAAGCTTTATGAAAGCGGTCATTTATGACGAAGTAATTCCGACGCTTACACTGCCGCAGGAAGAACTGGCCGATTTTGCACAGGCAGTCATTACCCGGTTTTATAACCCATATGTAAAACATGCCCTGCTTGCGATTTCCTTAAACTCTGTTTCCAAATGGCGCGCAAGGTGCATGCCGAGCTTTCTGGAATATATCCAGAAAAAAGGCTCGCTGCCAAAACACCTCGCCTTTTCCCTTGCAGCGCTGATGGCATTTTATACAGGCAGTGAAATCCGTGAAAAAGCACTGATTGGACACCGGGACGGAAACGAATACCAGGTTCTGGACGATGCAGCCGTACTGGAGTTTTTTGCAGAACACAGCCAGAAGGATGCCCGGGCATTTACGCATGCCGTGCTTTCCAATGAAAGCTTCTGGGGACAGGATTTAAGCTCCATAAGCGGCGCAGAGGAAACCATTTGCGCTTATCTGGCAGACATCCGCGAATCCGGCATGCGCAGGGCCATGGAAAAATATTTCCAAAAATAAAGCACCCCGCCAGGCTGCAGGCATTCTGCAAAACAGATGCAGATGACCCTGGAATCCTTCGCCCGGCAGGAAACAGGACAGGAGAATTTACATGAAAAATTATATTAAAATAAATGAAACAGACAATGTCATTGTCGCACTGAAAGAAATTGCACAGGGAGAATCCATACCGGAAGCTTCTGTCACGGCGCTGGAAACAATTCCGGCAGGACATAAAATGGCAGTCCGGGATATTCCCGCCGGCAGCGAAATTATCAAATACGGATTCCGCATCGGCCATGCAAAAGAAGACATCCGCGCCGGGGCATGGGTGCACGTGCATAATATCAAAACAGCCCTAGGCGGGCTTTTGGAGTACACCTATGAGCCTGCAGCGGCAGCCGGCACCGCGTCCGGGCAGGACTGCAAAGAAGCCTGTTTTGACGGCTTCCTGCGCCCGGACGGCAGCGCCGGCGTGCGCAACGAAATCTGGATTATCCCGACCGTCGGATGCGTAAACAGCATCGCACAGTCCATGGCAGACAGCGCAAATAAGCGCATCCATGGCAGCGTGGGGGAAGTCATTGCATTTCCACACCCTTATGGATGCTCCCAGATGGGCGAAGACCAGGAGCACACGCGTACCATCCTGGCAGACCTGGTGCATCATCCAAATGCCGGCGGAGTCCTGGTGCTCGGCTTGGGGTGCGAAAACAGCAATATCGGCGAATTAAAACGCTATATCGGGGACTATGACGAAAACCGCGTGAAATTCCTTGTCTGCCAGGAATGTGAAGACGAAATGGAAGAAGGCGCAAAGCTTTTAAATCAGCTGATTTCCTATGCCGCCGGCTTTCAGCGGGAAAAAATCAGTGCTTCCAGGCTGGTCATCGGCATGAAATGCGGCGGCAGCGACGGATTTTCCGGCATTACCGCCAACCCGCTTGTCGGACGGTTTTCCGATATTCTGGTCAGCAGGGGCGGCACGACCATCCTGACCGAAGTACCGGAAATGTTCGGGGCGGAAACGCTTTTAATGAACCGCTGCGCTTCCCGGGAGCTGTTTGAGCAGACCGTGTCCCTGATTAATGATTTCAAGCAGTATTTTACCGATAATAACCAGACGATTTATGAAAACCCGTCTCCTGGAAATAAAAAAGGCGGCATTTCCACGCTGGAAGACAAGTCCCTGGGATGCACGCAGAAATCGGGCAGCGCCGCTGTGCGCGGTGTCCTTGCGTATGGAGAGCGTGTAAAGGAACACGGCCTGAACCTCCTGTCCGCACCGGGAAATGACCTTGTCGCATCGACAGCGCTGGCTGCAAGCGGCGCACAGATTGTGCTGTTTACGACCGGGCGCGGGACGCCGTTTGCCTCGCCTGTGCCAACCGTCAAAATTTCAAGCAACAGCACGCTGGCAGAAAAGAAAAAGAACTGGATTGATTTTAACGCCGGGGTACTGGCGGAAAATGCCGGATTCGAAGAAATGGGACAGCAATTATTTGACTATGTGCTGGCCGTTGCATCCGGGAAAAAGGTGTGCAGCGAACAGGCAGGCTTCCACGATATGGCCATTTTCAAACAGGGCGTGACTTTATAAGCCTGCATGCACAGATAAACAGGTATTTAGAAATATGGGGTTATACCGTTTCGATATACAATGCTGCAGTGAAGCTTATGCAGCTATAAAAAGCATGACTGCAGCAGCATTTATAAACAGCAGAAAGGAAAAAAGATATGAGCGGATTGAAAAAATTATGCGCCGCCCTGCTCAGTGCAGGACTTGCACTCTGTGCCGTGTGCGGGCTGTCCGGCTGCGCTTCCTTAACCGGCGGCAAACGGATTGTCAGGATTTCCCATGCGCAGTCCGAGACGCACCCGGAACATTTAGGGCTGTTAGCCTTCAAGGAATATATTGAAGAACGGCTTGGCGACAAATACGAAATCCAGATTTACCCGAACGAGCTGCTTGGCGGTGCCCAGAGGGCAATTGAGCTGACACAGACAGGCGCGATTGACTTTGTCGTAGCCGGCACGGCAAACCTGGAAAATTTTGCCGATGTCTACGAGGTATTCAGCATGCCGTATTTGTTTACATCCGAAGAAGCCTACCACGAGGTAATGAACGATACCGAATATATGGAATCCGTCTATGAATCGACCAATGAGGCCGGATTCCGCGTGCTGACCTGGTACAATGCAGGAACGCGCAGCTTTTATGCCAAAAAAGCCATTCATACGCCGGACGATTTGAAAGGCCTGAAAATGCGCGTGCAGCAGAGCCCGGCCAGCGTAAACATGGCAAACGCTTTTGGTGCAGCTGCTTCCCCGATGAGCTTTGGCGAAGTTTACACAGCTATCCAGCAGGGCGTTATCGACGGCGCAGAAAATAACGAGCTTGCCCTGACCAATAACAAGCACGGCGAGGTCGCCAAATACTACTCTTACAATATGCACCAGATGGTTCCCGACATGCTGATTGGCAACCTGCGCTTTTTAGAGGGGCTGAGTGAAGAAGAATATGCCATTTTCCGGGATGCCGCGCTGCTTTCTACCGAACAGGAAATGCAGTTTTGGGATGAACAGGCAGAAGAAGCAAAAGCCATTGCACAAGACCAGATGGGCGTAGAATTTATAGAAGTGGACGTCCAGGCATTCAAGGACAAGGTATCTTCCGTACAGCAGGAAATGCTGGATGAAAACCCACATATTCAGGAGCTGTATGACCATATCCAGGAAGTCAATACCAGGCACACACAGGAGGGATAGGAAATGGAAGCATTGCACAAAATCCGCAGGGGAATCGATGTGGCTTTAAGCTCGGCATGTGCCGTAATTTTTGCAGCCATGGTCGTAATTGGAACTTACCAGATTGTAACCCGCTTTGTTTTTCGAAGCCCGAGCACCGTTTCAGAAGAACTGCTTACCTACAGCTTTACCTGGATGGCGCTTTTATCCAGCGCCTATGTATTCGGAAAGCGCGACCATATGCGCATGGGATTTATGGCGGATAAGGCAGGCCCTGGCGGGCAGAAGATACTCAGCATCCTGGCAGAAATCCTGATTCTGTTTCTGGCTGCCACCGTGCTGATTTATGGCGGAATTACAATTACTCAGCTTACGATGACGCAGTCCACGGCATCCCTTGGCATTCCAATGGGTGTTGTTTACACCATTATCCCTGTGTCCGGCGTCCTGATCTGCATTTATGCAGTTTTAAATATTATCAGCCTGTGCCCGGCTCCACAGCAGGATGCACAGAGCCGGGAATCAGACTAACCTGAAAGGAGATACATATGAATACTGCACTCGTTTGTGGATTGATTATATTAATAGTACTGGCAGTCCTGCTGCTGGCCGGCGTGCCGATTGCCGTAGCCCTTGGCATATCTTCGATATGCGCCATCCTGCCGATTATGGAGACCAGCGTTGCCGTACTGACCGGGGCACAGCGTATTTTTTCAGGCATTTCCGTATTCAGCCTGTTAGCCATCCCGTTTTTTATTCTGGCAGGCAACCTGATGAATAAAGGCGGCATCGCCGTGCGCCTGATTAACCTTGCAAAAGTCGTGACCGGACGCACGCCTGGCGCCCTGGCACAGACAAACGTGCTGGCCAACATGCTTTTTGGCGCAATTTCCGGCTCCGGCACGGCGGCAGCCTCTGCCATGGGCTCGATTATCGGGCCGATTGAAAAAGAAGAAGGCTATGACCCGGATTTTTCTGCTGCGGCAAACGTGGCAACTGCACCGACCGGGCTTTTAATTCCACCAAGCAATGTTATGATTACCTTTTCGCTTGTCAGCGGCGGCACTTCCGTTGCAGCCCTGTTTATGGCCGGCTATATTCCAGGCATCCTCTGGGGGCTTGCCTGCATGACTGTCATTTTCTGCATTGCCAAAAAAAGAGGCTACCGAAGCTCCGAGACCTTTACGGCAAAGGAAAAATGGAATATTTTCCTGCAGGCACTGCCATGCCTGCTGCTGATTATTATTGTTATCGGCGGCATTATCGGCGGTATTTTCACTGCCACGGAAGGCTCCGTTGTCGCCGTCGTATACAGCCTTCTGCTGTCTTTGTTTGGCTATAAGTCCATTAAAATCAAGGACCTGCCGCAGATTTTAAAAGACAGCGCAGAAATGACTGGCATTATTATTTTCCTGATTGGCGTGTCCTCGATTATGTCATGGGTCATGGCGTTTACAAATATTCCGGAACTGGTTTCGACCGGGCTGTTATCTGTCAGCAATAACCGCTATGTCATCCTTTTGATGATTAACGTTATCCTGCTCGTAGTCGGGACATTTATGGACATGACGCCGGCCTGCCTGATTTTTACACCGATTTTCCTTCCGGTGTGCCAGGCGCTTGGCATGAATACCGTACACTTTGGCATTATGATGATTTTTAACCTCTGTATCGGAACCATTACACCGCCAGTCGGAACAACCCTGTTTGTCGGCGTAAAGGTCGGCGGGGTCAAAATCGAGACCGTTATCCGCCAGCTGCTGATTTATTTTGCGGCAATCTTTGCCGTACTGCTGCTTGTAACCTACGTGCCGCAGATTTCCCTGTTCCTGCCGGGGCTGATGGGATATGTATAAAAACAGGCACCAGCATCCCTGCCTGCACAATAATTTCTAAAAAAAGAGCCTGCCGCATGCTGTCTTCTTCATGCGGCAGGCCTTTTTTCAGCGCTTCCTGTCCGGCAGCTCTTTATTTCCGGCAGACTGCTGCTTCTGCCAGCTTCTGTTCACAGCCTCTGGCTCCGGATGTTCCAGCAGCTTTGCAGATTTCAGTCCCCAGCCGTCCCTGAAGCATCTTCCTGAATACTGCACCGGTGCTCTTTTCTGGCTGTATCATAACTGATTCCCACCAAAAGAATCCTGCTTACGCCTTCCCGTTTCAGCTTTTGTGCATACTCCCGCTCTTTTATCTGGCGGATGGCAGCTTCCGGCGTGCTGTCAGCCTTCAGTTCCAAAATGATTCCTGGCCAGCCTTCCCTTTTCGGGTAAAAAATAAAATCCGCAAATCCTTTCCCGCTTTTTTCCTCCCGCTCCATCCGGTATTTATTTCTCGCAGAAAGAAATGCCAGCGTCACCACACAGGACAGGCTGTTTTCATCGTTATACTGCAGGATTGGAATCTCACTGTTGTGAATATCATGCAGATATGCCACAACCGTTTCTGCCTTCTGCTGCAGGGCTGCATCGAGCACTTTCTCAGAATTTCTGACAAGCTGTGCCACATACCCGAAACCGTCATCCTTCAATGCCTTCTGGAATTCCAGCATCAGCTCCCGATTCGGTATGGAAAGCTCCCCATCATGATAAGCCAGCAGCCCATATCCAATCATCGCTGCATAAATTTCTTCCCTGTCTGCAGGGGGCTTTTGCCCGGCAGAATATTCCTCGGATATTTCCATCCGCACAGGCATCCGGTTCACCATTTTTATCACATCATCCCGGACTGCGCCAATGTTATATTTCAGGAAAAACAGCACTTCATCCATCCTGCCGGTCCTTGTCCAATAGCTGCCGCACCTGCCGTTTATCAGGGCCAGCACGACGGAACGCGGATTGTATATCCTGCTGCCGTCGTCTGCTGCATATCCGTCATACCATTCTGAAATCTCATCCGGTTTCAGCCGCTCCTGCCTGGCACACAGCATCTGCACTTCCTGCTCTGTAAATCCAAAATAAGAATCAAACACTGCATCATGAAGCATTGTATATTCATCAAACATATTTAATGCAGAACCCGTACTGTATTTCTGGACCGGCAGCACGCCCGTCATATATACAAGCGCCGCATAAGGCCTGTCTTTGAGCAGGTTTCTGAAATATTCCAGAAAATCCCTCTGATGTTCCGGATATAATTCATGGCTGAAAATATAATCCCATTCATCGATAATAAAGACAAACTCATCACCCGTGGCCGCCAGCAGGTCCGGCAGGCTGCCAGTCCCGGTATTTCCAAGCTGCGGATAGGCTTCCAGGATATCACTGCGCAAAACTGCATCAAAGTGAGCGATATAATCCTCATACGAATTTCCCCGTCCCGGCAGCTCGTTTAAAGAAAAGCTGATGACATGATACTGGTTCAGGTGCACCAGATAATCCCTGCTCCTGCTGATGTCCAGGGAATCGAACAGTTCCCTGCAGGGGCATGCCTTTCCATAATATGCCCCAAGCATATGCAGCACCGAGGTTTTTCCAAAGCGCCGCGGCCTGGTAATGCACAAAAACCGGTTCTTTGTTTTTATCCGCTCATTGATTTTTTCTATGATGGCAGATTTATCCACAAAGTATCTGCTGCTGCAAAGCATCTGAAAATCTTTGCATGACGCATTTGTATTCAGGTATAATGCCATGCGCTCCTCCCTGCCAGTTCATCCGGCTTACTGAAAATATGCCACTCCCGATTCAAACAGCTTCATATCCTGTTCGCCGTAAATATTGACCGCTGTCGAATCCCCGAAACGCTCTGCGTGTGCCATTTTGCCATATATGCGGCCATCCGGGCTGGTAATGCCCTCAATTGCCATATAAGAGCCGTTCACGTTCCACTCCTCATCCATGGTCGGCACCATGTTTTCGTTTACATACTGGGTTGCCACCTGGCCGTTTGCAAACAGCTGCTCCAGCCATTCCTTCGAAGCCACAAAGCGTCCTTCGCCATGCGAAGCCGGAATGACATAGACGCCGCCAATTTTTGCCTTTGCAAGCCACGGGCTTTTATTGGACACCACCTTTGTATAGACCATTTTGGACACATGGCGTCCGATGGTATTATAAGTCAGTGTCGGGGAATCTGCTTTTTGTTCCTTAATTTCCCCATATGGCAGCAGTCCCAGCTTAAGCAGTGCCTGGAATCCGTTGCAGATGCCAAGCGCCAGCCCGTCGCGTTCGTTTAACAGCTTCATGACTGCTTCCCGGATGCGTTCATTGCGGAATACATTGGCAAAAAACTTGGCCGAGCCTTCCGGTTCGTCGCCCGCGGAAAACCCGCCCGGGAACATCAGAATCTGCGACTGGCTGATTGCCCGTTCAAAAGCTTCCACGGAATCACGGATATCCAGGCTGCTTAAATTACGGAATACCTGAACCGTTACATCGGCCCCGGCCCGCTCAAAAGCCCCTGCCGAATCCGTCTCGCAGTTTGTGCCCGGAAATACCGGAATAAATACGGACGGCTTCGCTGTCTTATGCCTGCAGACATACACGCTGTCCCCGCGGTAAATGCCTGTTTTTACCGTCTCTTTTCCTTCCACGGCAACGGTCGGGAATACCTTTTCCAGTGTTCCGGTCCATGCACGGAGCGCTTCTTCCATGGAAATCGTCGTCTCCCCGTAGCTGAACACGCCGGCCCTGTTGACTTCGCCAATCACCGTAACATACTGCTCCAGTCCGGCTGCCCTGACTGCTGCCAGGATATTCTGTTCTTCTTTGCAAGGGATTTCTGCCAGGATATTTCCAAATCCCGGTGCAAACAGTCCTTCCTTTGAAAGCGCCTCTGTATAAATCGTCGCGCCAAGGCTGTTTCCGAATGCCATTTTGCTCACGGCCGCGGCAATTCCCCTGCCATCCAGCGCATATGCAGAAATTATCTGGTTTGCTCCGATACAGCTGTATATCACAGCATACAGTTTTTTCACCTGTTCATAAACCGGCAGGTCATATACATCCTTCTCGATGGAAAATACAGCCAGCTTATTTCCTGACGATTTCAGCTCCGGCGTAATAATATCCTGCTGCTTTGCCACATTTACGGCAAAGGAAACAAGCGTCGGCGGCACGTCAATTTCATCAAACGTCCCGGACATGGAATCCTTGCCGCCAATCGAAGGAAGCCCGAACCCAATCTGTGCTGCATAGGCACCAAGCAGTGCTGCAAACGGCTGGCTCCACCTGGACGGCTCGGCACTCATCCTGCGGAAATATTCCTGGAAGGTAAACCGCACCCCGGTAATTTCACCGCCGGCTGCCACAAGCTTTGACAGCGATTCCAGCACGGCATACACAGCCCCGTGGTACGGCGACCAGCTCGACAGATACGGGTCAAAGCCATACGACATCATCGTAATCGTGTCCGTCTTTCCATGCAGAACCGGAAGCTTTGCCGCCATAACCTGTGATTCAGCCATCTGAAAACGGCCGCCATACGGCATCAGCACGCTGCCTGCCCCGATGGAACTGTCAAACATTTCCACAAGCCCCTTCTGCGAGCATACATTCAGGTCACTGAGCGTGTCCAGCCATGCGGCACGGATATCATCTGCCGCCAGGTCTTCCTGCACCTTCGCAGTCTCCAGCTTTTCAAAGAAATTTTCTTCCCTGGACGGAATTTCCACAGCAACGGATGCTTCCTGGTGTGCCCCGTTCGTATTCAGAAAGGCGCGCGAAATATTTACAATTTCCCTGCCGCGCCAGATAAGCACAAGCCTTGGTTCTTCCGTCACCTCTGCCACCGGTACCGCTTCCAGGTTTTCTTCTTTTGCATAATCCAGAAACTGCTGCACGTCTTTTGGTGCAATGACACAGGCCATGCGCTCCTGGGATTCGGAAATCGCGATTTCCGTGCCGTCCAGCCCGGCATATTTTTTCGGCACCTTGTCCAGCTCCACGCGCAGCCCGTCTGCCAGCTCGCCGATAGCTACCGATACGCCGCCTGCCCCGAAATCGTTGCATTTTTTAATGATATGAGACACTTCGGGCCTTCGGAACAGACGCTGCAGCTTGCGTTCCGTCGGTGCATTCCCTTTTTGCACCTCGGCACCGCAGGTATCAATCGATTTGGCTGTATGTGCTTTGGAAGAACCGGTTGCACCGCCGCACCCGTCACGCCCGGTACGCCCGCCGAGAAGGATGATGATATCTCCCGGATCCGAGGTCTCCCGGATTACGTCCTTCCGTGGCGCCGCACCCATCACCGCGCCAATCTCCATACGCTTTGCCACATAATCCGGATGGTAAAACTCCTTCACATAGCCCGTTGCAAGGCCAATCTGGTTGCCGTAGGAGCTGT